>Ga0099826_10003680_pt1 | contig 10510 bp, 7 predicted proteins | sample Mtrugardesep15_FD_76830 | JGI IMG/M metagenome (GOLD analysis project Ga0099826, IMG submission 76830) | Root nodule microbial communities of legume samples collected from California, USA - M. trunc garden sep15 | ecosystem: Host-associated > Plants > Roots > Nodule | place: USA: California...
GCAGTTCATGGCTCCTAACAAATTATTTAGGGTAGCTGAGTTTGCATGAAAATTAGGGTATTCTGTTTGTAAACGTATTAAAGAAGTGTACAACAACTTGTCAAAAAAAAATCTACAGAAAGAATATGTTCAGTTGTTGCAGACCTAATAAAATTAATAAATAATAAGGATTAAGATATATATATTAAATTTTTGCTTTGAAAAATATTCACGGTTATTAGAGAGAGAAATGAAACATATATGATGCAAATTAAGAGCCAAAATTTTAGGATGGAGTTGTTGCAAACCTAACAAGGAATTAATGAAAAAAAAATTAGGTTAATTTACTGCAGAACTTAACAAAATTAATAAATAAAGAATCACTCATCATAGCTTGAATTAATACACACAAGTGTAGAAAGCATTTCAAAAGAGTTTTGTGTGAAATGAATCAATTATATTTGAAATGGATTTGTTCATTAGAGGAAAGAATCAATTACTAAGAAATCATATAAGTGAATTGTTCCGCCAAAATCCATCTCTATCATTTCGGACATTTCAAGACAAATGGATATTGATTTATCCAAAATAGACTCCCTATTAGTCGATTATTTACTAAATTTCAATTGAAATAAATGTAATCAATTTTAAATTAATTGATTCATCTGTGTCCAGATTGCTCTAACGATGTGGGAAAGATAACATTTTTACGGGAGTAAGAGTTACTTTGATTGATTTAGTTTTAATTAGTATGTCTCATACTTATTTTGTTTATACAAAGCACCCAACTTGTACAAATCTACTTTTGTTGGTATGATGTTGTTGCTTTGAGACTCAAGAGTGTGTTTATCGAAAAGTTTCAGGTTTAATTCTCGTCAGTTTAAATTTGAGTGGGCTAAAATAAATTGAATTCGTTGTGATAAAGTTTTCCTTCTAGAATAAATTGGATTTGTTGAATATTAGATTTGATGAATATATGATATGATTCAATCCGAACTCTTTCAATTTTTCTGATGAAAAGAAGAGACTAGGAAGTTCCCTTATAAAAATAATTTTCTATGTTTGCAAATTTCTTGTCCCCTTATATAAAATTATTTCAACCTTCCATTGAGTAGCTAGGAAGCCACTGATTAGGAAGACAAACATGTTTTAGTTAAACTAATTGGTGTAAGTTCCCTAGAGAATGCTTGCAAGACTTATTCAATGACCGTTTTTTTCTATGTAATGATTGGAGTATCTCTTAACTTTTTAATTAATTGTTGTTTATAAAAAATTATATGAAACCTTAGTCGCAATTTCTCTTGAGTGTGTGAACAAATATAAAAATATATCTGAAAGTTTTGAAGGAAAAAGAACGTTTATTAACATCAAATCCAACCCACATCCCCCAATGAAACTAAAGTCAAGTCAATCAATATTTTCTTTTACCATATAATCTTTCATTTATTTTTTTACTCAACATTTAAATCTTTCATTTGACGCTAGAAAATAATTTTTATATTCAATGAGGAGAGTATAGTATGATACATAGTACGTCATTAAATTGATGTACGAGTAACAATAATCACACAAAAATTATTAATTTATTATGACCGATGTATTGTTATTGCTATATATACGAAATCATGCATGTTGAAGTTCACAAACAACCAAAGTTCCATATCGAATTATTTTCAATAACAAGTTAACTTGCCACATTTTATTGCCTTGGAGCACACACAAATGGGTATTTTTCGCCAACTTTCAGAATTTTTCACGTCTTGTACAAAGCCACCAGAGAAACGTATTCCTAAGAAGGTTTTCTTCATTCATCTCTCTACTTTATTATTTCACACACTCACACAATTGAGGTTTTATGTGCCTTATAAATTATTTTTATTTTTTTTTTCCTTTTAGACCGTTCATATCAGGGTGAAAATGGATTGTGAAGGTTGTGTAAAGAAAGTTAGAAATGCTGTCGAAGACATGGATGGTTCGTATTTATATTCAATCATATCTATGTGCATATATGTAGGCAATGCTATCATATGATTGGTTTAAATGAAACCCACTAAATCATCTGGATTATACCTAATTTTTTTGGGACCCGTATAACTTTCACCCATGAAGAGTGTTATGTTTAGGAAGTAAATTGCTAACATTTTTTTATATACTTAGAGGAGTGTTATAAGTAACACACTAGGTCGAAAATTAACATACAGTATATTTTGTTGAAACTCGGTCAAAACATTAAAAAACTAGATACCACTTAGAATATGGTTGACTTGCCACACCTTATGGAGTTTAAGAAGAAGGTTCAGAGTCCATTATGACTACTAACATTACATATTAACCATTAACATTTGTCTGTAAAACCCACTTATATGTATGTATATATGACTTTTGATACAGACATCTCAGGATTGAATATCCTATAGCATCACATGGGTATAAAATAACTAATGACCCAAACGATGCAGAATAAACTAGCTCTTGTATGCACTCTTATTTTTAACCATTGTGTGCCCTACAATGAATAGAGGGAAAAATTATAATTATGTACATGACTTGGTCCAAAAATTTGCAAGTAAGCAAAAAAAATAATATTTAGTTATGCATTCATTTTAAGGTTAATAGTTATTTTAGTCCTTGAATATATAATGAATAGATACATCATTAAATTTTTTATAAAGTTTTTGCATATCAAGTAACAATCAAGAAATTTTGCCCTTGGCCCTTCAATTTTATTTTATTTTATTTTATTATTACTTTTTTAAACATATGTACCAGTACCATGTATTCTCATGATGCACGGGGAATTAAAATATTTCATTACAAACCTGAATTAACTGAATCCTATAAATATTTAATCATATGCGTAAGGAACATATATAATATTGAAATACATGCATATTGTAGCTGTGGAAAACTATATGCATAAGAAATTATGACAATAAAAAATAATTATATTTCAAAATTACCTAATACCAACTTTTATGTTTTACCGTAAGAAACATCCTTAAACTACTTATCCATATGTCTTGGAAGTGTATTTGAACTTATCGAGGTTTGAAGCTCCAATTCCTCAATTTGAACCTTAAATTTCCCACTTCTCTATACTAGAAGTGTGATAATCTAGTCATTAGACTGTTTGGAAGAAGAAGAAAAAATTATAAAAGTATTTATCTTGTTCCTTTGATGCAACTTCTTTTACTTTGACATATCTTCGTTGCAACTTCTTCTATCGTTATCTTACTTGCAGTTGTACGTTAAAGTATTATATATAATACGTGATCGTCATGTTTAATATAAAAATACATATATCATAGACCAACGATGCAATTTGTAAAAAAAATAAACTAAGACGGACAAGGAATATTTTTTTAATATATATGAAATTGCAACTCCAAAACCGTAGGAAACAGCATTCCAACATACACAGTTGAATTAATTATGTACGCAATCAAGAGAAAGGAAAAGGCAAAGCAATCGTGTTTTGAAATTGAAGAATTATTTAGAGTAATGATATTTGAACGAATAAAAGATGTAACAAATTTATTGAGAAAATGCTATTAGTAAAATCATTGCTCCTAACTAATTATCCATTTATTGGTTTCAGGTGTGGAATCATCTAATGTAAATCAAAAGCAACAAAGGGTAACCGTGACTGGAAATATAGATGCAAATGAGGTTTTAGAAGAAGTGAGAGGCACAGGAAAAACAGCTGATATGTGGCCCTTTGTTCCCTACAATTTAGTGACTTATCCTTATGCGATTGGGGCATATGACATGAAAGCACCTACTGGTTTCGTCAGGGGTGTCCCTCAAGCTGTGGGTGACCCTAAGTCTCCAGAGTTGAAGATGATGGCGCTTTTTAATGATGATAACGCAAACGCATGTTCAATCATGTAAATTTATTGGAAAATGTTTTGTGTACACCCATATGCGTGTATACACCTTGAAATAAAGATAAAAAAAAGTGATGTGATTAATGTAATTGTTTGATGATGTGATATAAAGAGAGATTAGATAGAGAAAAATTAGGGTGTTGAATCGGTTTGTGAAATTTATAGTGTTTGTTTTCTTTGGTAGTTTCAACCATCAATTCAATTCTTTGGATAAATGATATTATTTTGCTTTTCATCAACAACACATGCAATAGCAGATCCAAAGTGTGTATGAGAAGCCTCAAATGAGCTAGATAGTTGGTTAGATTTTCTGTTTTGCTTAGTTGTACCTTCGGTTAAGAAGTTAGCTGAGGTGGTACTCTTGGCCTCTCTTTCATTGTGTATAATATTCACTTTTCTCTTCTACATTCATATTCTCAAGTTGAGTTGAATCTTACATATCTGATTGATATTCATGTGCATAATTACATAATTTGCATTCGCGTTCGCGTAATCGTGTTTGTATGTCATACGGGTACGAGTTTGCTGCACATGACATGAGAAGAATTTAGTATGTATAAAGAATTTACTATCTAATTAAGTATAGTAACCTCTTTTTTTCAGAAAGAGATTGATTAATCGCGATTACGACTTCGATTTTTTTTCCTCTCGTTTTTTCTCTTTTCTCTGCGGTTAACTCCCTTTGAGGATGGTTTTTTAGGGTTTCGTAGTTCTTTTCATGGTCCTATATGAATTCATTCAAGCGTGATCCTGCTATCTTTCTCAATTGCTTTCTGAACTCCCTTTCTGTTTCTTTAACCTCTCTTCCCTTTCTTATCCTTTAACCTCTTTCTTCTTTACCTGCTTTCTTGATCCCTTTCTCTTTTTCCTTCATGGATAGCCATAATCAACAACATCCCCTCACTTCTGCAGCAAGTTACAACAACCATAACCAAACCACACAAAACGGAGAATCTTCCACATATCTCCTTAACTCTGTTACCCAACCCCACAATTCATCAAACCTTTCTCCTACGATGAACCAACCAATCTCTCCCATCCCTAATCGTACACAATCAGATTCTGACCAGATAAGACATACCAGATTAATACCAACCTTCCTTGAATGCCCCAACACTGATCACACAACACCCAAAGCTCACACACTGCATTACCAAACACCCAATATCCAATTACCCCAATATACCTACCAAAATTCTCCAAACAATCAAGATCCCGAACCAAGTAATCAAGATCATCTCCCTATGGTCCATAATTCTCCTCAGACAGCTGCTAGCCCATCTTAGATTCTAAGGTTCTTTGTGTACCATGAAGAAGAGGTTGTTGAAGGAGTCAATTCCTACAAAAGAAGCATTTTGGGTAAGATAATTTCTGATAAACATGTGCACATCAGCTCTATACAAACTGGTATCTCTGCTATATGGGGTTCACCCTCTGGACTCAGAATTCAAGAAACAGAGGGGAATGTCTTAAATTTCTACATGGATAATCTTGATGATCAGGAAAAGATAATTCAAAGGAGCCCTTGGATTTTCCGAAACTCATGGCTTATTCTTCAGCCATGGGATAAGATCACTAATCCCCAGAGCTATAACTTTGACTATGTTCCAATTTGGATCCAATTGTGGGGCCTCCCACACCACTGCCAAACCAAAATCATGGGCAAAAGCATAGGAAATCGTCTATGGAAGGTTACAAAATATGAGCTTTATAAGTATTCTGGAAAGAAGATTATTGTTAAAATCCAGGTAGAGATTAATGTCAAGAACCCTATCATATCAGGCATTCACATTGGGAATACCATAGATGGCACAAACTAAATTGATTTCTGTTATGAGAATCTTCCCCAAATGTGTTTTAACTGTGGTTTGATAGGACATTCAGAAAGATTCTGCAGAAACCCAAAACTGAAAGTAGGAGAAACTACGCTCCTTAGACCTTGGATCAGACCCAACACTTATGGAAGAAGAATTCTAGACCCAAAAGACCGGAAATTTTACAGCAATCCTTCTATGGCAAAAAATTATGGTCAGACAAGCCCCCTGCACCTGAGGATCTTCTGAAAAAACTTGCAGCCATGCGCATATAGGAGGCAAGGGAGAAAAATCAACCTATGAACCCCTTGAAGCGCCCTCATGAATCTCTTGTAAACAGCCCAACCCAAAACACTCATGAGATACATTAGCTTAACTGGAGCCCTACTTAAAGCAGAACTATGGAATGGACAGGGCACACTACAACAATCAACCAAATTGGGTCAGACATCTCTACAACTCAAGCAAAAATAAAATAAAATTAAAGTACACATTGGTAATCAGAACATGCAATTGGCAGGCCTGCTTGAGCAGGCTGTCCAAGGAAGATGAGAGTTTTATCCTGGAACTGTCAAGGGACTGGTAATCCCAAGACAGTTAGAGCCCTAAAACAACTCGTTTGGACCAATAAAACTGATATTGTTTTTCTCATGGAAACCAAAAAACTTAAAGTTAAGTCGTATAATCGTTGTCATATAGGTGACCTTAATGACAATTTTTTTGTTGATTGTTCCACCTCTAGTGGAGGAAAGGCGGGTGGCACAGGGCTCTTGTGGAACAAAGATGTTGTAAACATTGTTATTAAAGGCTATGATTTTAACTACATTGATGTGTATGTCTTTAATTTCAACCGTAATTCTCCTACTTGGAGAGCTACTGGCATCTATGGCTACCCCCAGAACCAAAACAAGTTCCTTACTTGTGAATTGATTACTAATATGTCTAACACTAATTCTAACCCTGCTTGGCTTGTCTTTGGTGACTTTAATATTACTTTAAACAACAATGAGAAACAAGGGGGAAATCCCATAGATGCTAATATTGCTATCTGCTTTAGAAATACCCTTAATGTTTGTCATTTACAGGATCTGGGATTTCATGGTTTACCTTTTACTTGGGCCAACAACCATGACCCCAAATCCATCATCCAATGCAGATTGGACAGATTCCTTGCCACTAATGAGTGGTGCTCTTTATACCCAAACTATAAAAATCAGCACCCTCTTAAATTCAAATTTGATCATTGTCCCATATTGCTAGAATGCTTCACCTCTTTTTCTTGTCCCAACAGACCCAACAAACCAAAAAGATTCGAGCAGCTGTGGCTTACATATGAGCAGCACAAAGATATTATTCAGGCTCAATGGAACCACATTACAGGAAACTTAACTACTAAAATCCAGGATACTTTACAAGCCCTTCATGCCTGGGGAAACAAAAAATTTGGTATCATTCCAGCAAAAATCAGAGAGACTCAGAATGAACTTCTTAGACTAACAACCCATAGTGACCAACAGATTGCCCATAATAGTATTCAAATCAAGGAGCAGCAGCTAGACAAGTTGCTGGAACAAGAGGAACTTTGGTGGAATCTACGATCTAGAGTGTTATGGCTATCCAATGGTGATAAGAATACCCAGTTTTTCCATCATAAGGAAAATCAGAGAAGACGTAAAAATAGGATTGAGGCTATCACAGACAAGGAAGGAAGAATTGTCAAAGAAAGACATCAAATTGAAGCTAGCTTTCTAACCTACTTCCAAGACATTTTCACTAGCCAACCTACCTTTAATATTGAAGCTACTACAGAAGTTATGAAGAATAAAATTAGTTATTGAAGAAGAAGTCAATGCAGCCATGACAAGCATGAAAGGTCCGGCTGCTCTTGGACCTCATTTCTACCAATCCCATTGGAATATTGTTGGACAAGACATCATCAAAGAAGTCATTTCTACCTTTAATATTGAAGCTACTACAGAAGTTATGAAGAATAAAATCAGTTATTGAAGAAGAAGTCAATGCAGCCATGACAAGCATGAAAGGTCCAGCTGCTCCTGGACCTTATTTCTACCAATCCCATTGGAATATTGTTGGACAAGACATCATCAAAGAAGTCATCTAGGTGTTAAACAACAAAGGTGACCCTGGCCCCTATAACAAAACTCATATATGTCTTATCCCCAAGATTAATAGCCCAACCCTCCAAGTGACTACATACCAATATCTCTATGCAATGTTATCTTAAAACTCATCACCAAAGTCATTGCCAATAGGATAAAACCTATTTTGGCCAAAGTTATTAGTAAAAACCAGAGTGCTTTCCTCCCAAGGCGCCTCATTTCAGATAACACTATTATTGCATCAGAACTCTTTCATTACTTCCACCACACAACTAGCAAACCAGGTTTTATTAGACTTAATACAGACATGGCAAAGGCCTATGATAGGGTGGAATAGAATTTCCTTCAAACCACTATGATATCTATGGGATTCCCTAAGCAACTAGTCTATACCATCATGAAATATGTCACCACTGTTCAATTTAATATTCTCATAAATGGCCAGCCTACCCAATCTTTCCAACCTCAACGTGGTCTGTGACAAGGGGACCCACTCTCACCTTACCTATTTTTAATTTGTGCAGATGTCTTTTCTAATCTTATTCTCAAAGCCCAGGAAGCTACCTTTATTCAAGGCATTAAAATTGCCAAAGAGGCTCCCAGAATATCTCATATGCTCTTTGCAGATGACAACCTCATCTTTTGCAAAGCCTCTGCCAAGGAGGCCCAAGCCATTAAGAATACTATTACCCAATATGAAAATGCGTCTGGCCAGAAGGTTAACTATGATAAATATCATATTATTTTTAGTAAACATGTGTCTGATGAGATTAAGAATGATATCCTCCAGATCCTTAACATGAAAGAGGTGGATAGATTTACCAAGTACCTTGGAATGCCTACTCACCTAGGTAGATCCAAACGGCAAATATTTGATTTTATTCAAGACCGTATACTCAAAAATCTCAAAGGGTGGAAAGAGAAGCATTTATCATTTGCTGGGAGAGGGATCCTCAGAAAGGCTGTAGCTCAGGCTATTCTTACCTACATTATGAGTGGGTTCCTACTCCCTAAGCATTTCTGTCACAAACTGGAAAGTCTTATCTGCATGTTTTGGCGAGGCAGCTCAACGGACACTAAGAAAGTTCATTGGATCAGCTGGTCTAAAATGTGCAAAACAAAGAAGACGGGTGGTATGGGGTTTAGAGGGATAAGAGCTTTTAATGAAGCCTTATTGGCTAAACAAAGTTGGAGAATACAAACCCAACAAAACACCCTGATGGCTATAGTTCTTAAGGCTAAGTATTTCCCTCAATGCTCTGTATGGTACTCAACTATGAAAAACAACATAAGATATTCCTAGCGAAGCATACTTCAAACCAGATAGGTTATCAGAAAAGGGAGTTACTGGACAATTGGCAACGGTAATTCCATTAATATATTGGAAGGACAACTGCTTCCGGAACAAAACGGATTCAAAATTATTAGCACTAAACCCTCCAACTGCCAACTTCTCAAAGTCAGTGAACTCATCAATAGATCCAATACAACATGGGACAAAGACATTCTCAACAGTCTTTTTCTCCCCTTTGAAGTTGATCAGATTATCAGAATTCCCCTCATCAACACCACTAAAGAGGATGATCTAACATGGGCCTACACTACTGATGGTAATTATGATGTCAACTCAGGTTACCATGCTATCAACCACTGGTATGAACAACAAACTAACCCTACAGGTAGCTCTACTAATGACCAAGACACTATATGAAATAAGTTATGGGATCAAAACATACCTCCAAAGCAAACCACCCTAGTTTGGCGTCTTCTTCATGCAAGCCTCCCTGTCAAAAGCAACTTTATGAAACATGGAATATGCAACGAACCTTTGTGTCCTCGGTGTGGTAAAGAAGCTGAAACCATAAATCATCTATTCATGCATTGTGACTAGACTCAACAGATTTGGTTCGCTCCACCTCTGACCTTAAAATTTTAGCATCTGCAAAATGGAAATTTCACCGATTGGTTAAAAGATCAGATCAGAAACGAGAACAAACACAGTTTGGAAATAATCTCATCCCTAATTTATGGAATTTAGAGTGCTAGAAATAACTGAGAGATTGCAGCTGTTACGCTTGGTTGATGTCTCTAACCACAAGCGAAATAGCCCTATCTCTTCTCGTTTTACTTTTATGTCAAACAGGAAAATAGTTTTACATAAACAAAAAATTTATACCAAAACACGTAATATGATAAATGACGTTGAAATGCTTAAGATATATGCAACTCTCTGTGGATATGATCCTATTATACTCACGTATAGTTAGGTAAATGACATGTAAATATCTTACATCAACTTGCAATGTACTTTTCATTGTAGATAACAAAGCTATTTGAAAGCAAATCATCACTCATTTTGTTTCTTTGTCTTGTCTTGAGATTTTTCATTGATGAGAAAGCTCTCTCTATTGTCGCTGTGGAGACTTGGAGTATCAAAACAAGACGAATCAATCTATCAATTAAATGATAGCGCTTTGGCTTCCCAAATTCTACTAATTTTTTGCAAAACTCAAAGAGTGTTGTTATATTTTGAAAAGACTGAGGTATATCAACAATGTAATGACTTAATTGCAACCTCAAATGAATTCTTTCTTGCTCAGTGGATCATTAGAATAGTAAGTCTCTGCTAACCTACAAATATAATTAATGTAACATATTAGTAAATACAAATGAACTTTTTTGTAGTCAATGAAGTCAAGACAATAAAAAC
>Ga0099826_10003681_pt1 | contig 10510 bp, 5 predicted proteins | sample Mtrugardesep15_FD_76830 | JGI IMG/M metagenome (GOLD analysis project Ga0099826, IMG submission 76830) | Root nodule microbial communities of legume samples collected from California, USA - M. trunc garden sep15 | ecosystem: Host-associated > Plants > Roots > Nodule | place: USA: California...
ATGTATAAAAATAATCATAGAGATCAAGTTTATTGTTATAAACTTTGATAAATATATGAGGTTGATTGACTTAGAGACGTCTTAGTCAATCTTATATGATGAAAGGAAATTGTCTTCATCATTTGTGTATAAAGTAGCTACTAAACAAAGCCCCTTGGGATGAAATAAATTTGTGTACATCGAGGGGATTGAGACTTAAGCCATTCAAAATTAATAAGTGATGGGAACCCAACCTTTGTGATTCGAGATCCCATGAATAAGGTTCATACGGGTAAGAACAAGTAACTTATTAGTTCTGCTAGCACAAAAAATTAGTTAATTAATTTTTGTTCTCGTCCCTTTCCTATGATGTGTGTGTGTGAAGTGCTAGACACTGCATTATTGAGAGGATAAGCCTATAAAGCTTGTAATGAATTTCATATTCCTTATGGGTGGTGTATGATTTGCAGCATATACTTGATGAAATCACCTATGTGAGTGTCAAGTGAGGCCGCTTGTATGAGATCTTGGCGAAATCTCTAGAGCACTCACGAAATAATCCAGGTACGCGCATGGCCTATTAGCGCACCACATCGCCAACGACAAGAATTGCGGGGGTGTGATGTGAATGGTATACCACTGACATACACCAAGTGATTTGGGTTCATATAGCTTGCTACACCAACTTCACTGTGTGTTAAGTGTTATCATTCTAGGGATAGTTCATATAGTTTGCTACACCAGTTTGATGCATTACATCCAAGATGCTAACCCATGAATTCTTTTTTCTATTTTCTTTTAAACTTTTGAAATATGTGGGGGATTGTTGTAAATTTTGAGTATATTTCAAAAGTTTCAAATGTTGTGTCCCATATTTTTAATTGAAAAATATAGAAAATTATTATCATATTATTAACTATAATATTTGACTTGGTTTTGTAGACATGTTTTTAATTCCAAATTTGTGTAACTGCCTTTCCTTTATACCTCTTAAATGTGAGATTAATATTGTTTTTTCATAACAGTTTTATTTGATCACTTTTGTTGAGTCAATGTATAACATTTTCTTTTCCTTAGCTATTTAGAAAGAATTATTCTTGCTTGACTCAATAAGAAAATGGTGCAATTAAAATTGAGTTTCACATGATGTATGGAGGACGGCATTTCACTTAGCTTTGAGCCATATCAAAACAAGAAACATATCCCTCACAAATTAATTTTTGGGTTACATCTTCTTGAAAAAAATTTCTTGTCAGTTCTGCATCCTTGATTTTAAATCAAGAAAGGTCTGTTAAATCCTGGAGAATTAGCATATAATTACGCAGAAAATCTTTAAGGACAGTGCGATCAACACGTTTCAGACTATTCATTATTTGTTCATTTTGCAGGTATTGATTTCATTAGAATTGGTTGTCAAAAAGATGTTGATAGAGTTGTGGTTGGTGATCTAATTCAACAACAATCACAAAAGAGATAAGTTTATTGAACTCTCTTTTGTTTATATTTAATTGATTGTTATATTTATATATTGATTATTATATATAAATATAATTTATACCTAATTTTACAACAGCCATGACTGTGTTGCACAATCAACATCAAAAGAAAAATATAAGAACGGAGTGCGGCAACCGGATAAAGAACTCCACTCTAAAAACAAGAGGGAAAGAATAGAGTAATGAAGGAAAGGATGAAGAAAGAAGAAGAACAGAGTAATGAAAGAACTCTCAGAGCAATGAAAGATAGGAGAATTGAAAGGTTAGGTGGTCTGGGTATGTAGAGTAGATTTTGTAGTAAGGAGTGTAGGATGAAGCAGGGGCGGTTTCACCGTTCGACGACCCCGGGCGGTCGCCCGGGCTCGATCCATAATTTTTGCACATTAGATTCAACCCAAAAGCTCATTAAAACACTTACAAAAAGAAAAATTGTGCAAAATCTGAAAATTCTCACACGCAAATAGGTCTCGGAAAAGACATTTACCTCCTAATTTTATTTAGCACACTATTGATGAGTTAATCTCTCTTATTTTAACGGGTTAATTGTTCAAATTGACCCTGTAATATACATTATTTCTGAAAAATGACCTAGTAAAATACAAAACATATATTCTAGCATTGTATCTTGAATTTCTTCTTATTTTTAACCACCACTTAATATACGCATAGTCTAAAAATGTGACCTACAAGTTGAATTTTTTCACTATTTTTTTCATTCATGTTTAGCACGTTAAAATATAGCTTTACACAAAAAATTAAATTTCTTCGACCAGGGATAAATTAATTATGAATTTTTATTCCCTCATAATTATGAATTTCTTAAACAATTTATAATGAATTTGTATCTCGTTTAAAAACTACAAAATTTCATTGTGAAGGTTCTTATCACGTTCTAATCATACCTACAAAATTATGGAATTAAATTTGACTTGTGAGTATACGATTATGCGGAACAAATTTCAATTTTGCACGTTTTGGTTGAAAAATCAAAATAAATTTAAATGACTTCGAAATTTATGCTATGAAACTTTACATATCCTTTTTATGTATTTTTATAGATGTCTCTGCAAATAATGAGCTAAAAATTTGATTTATAGGTTGAGATTTCCGTTGTTTTGTTTTTTAAGTTTTTGACACTTTAAAAATTCATAATTAATTTGTCGTTTGTCGAAAATTTATAATTTTTTTGTGTAAAGCCATATTTTAACGTTCTTAACTCACCTCTAAGAAATCATGAAAAAATTCAATCTCTCGCTTGCTTTTTTGGACTTCGCGTATATTACAGGGTTATAAATTATAAAAATCTTGAATTACATGGTCGGAATACATGTTATTTAATTACGGGGTCAATTTTCAGACTTCACGTATATTACATGGTCAATTTCAATTAATAACCCTATTTTAAATTGTACTTTTGTTGACAAAATGATAAACATATTTTATTTCATTTTATGTCTGTTTATATATTTTTGGCACATGTGAATTTACGATAAATTTTTTGCCTAGACTCCATAAACTTTCTGGCACCGCCACTGGGTTGAAGGAATATTGCATCATTAAAGACAGAGGAAAACTTAAAAAAGCTATAAGAAAAACTATTAAGAAAGATAAATATTAATGAATTGGATGGATGGATGGTTTGTGATAAAAAAAATTATGGTTAATTTGATCATATAATATAGCCGATTCCACAACTAATGAGATAAGGTTTTGTTGTTGTTGGTGTATAATTTGTGTGAACAAAACATCTTGGTATAACTCAAGTAATGGGTGAAGAGTTCTTATCTTAAATATGAATCGCACAAAGTAAAACTTGCAAAGTAATGAAAGATAGTATAATCGTTTGTTTTTTACATTCATGGTGTAATATATATTTTTTTACAAAAACATTGTTTAGAAAATTAAGTAACATTAACATGAAACGAAACAAAGGAGTGTCATCATTGTGACATTTTAACAAACACCTTTTGTAACTTCACATCAAAATGCAACACAAACCTGAAACTACTTTTTCACTGTTCCCCGCGGCAACGTGTAACTTTCCGGCAGACTTTTCGTTTTCCAGCCAATTAGTTATTTTGATGGAGCTGCTCAATTTTGTTGATTTATTTTATTTTTGTAAATAATATTTTTTATTACAAAAGTTTTAAATAATTGTTAGAAAAAAGTTTCTTTGACGAACTTCGACTACTGTGGGGAAGATAGAGCTACCAACGATTTTCCAGTAACTAATATGTTTGCACTAAGGGTCAACTTTAAACCCTTACCTTTTAACTTTAATTTTGGTTGTACTTATGGAATACATACAAGAGTTAGCACCAAGATGTATGTTATTTTACAAATAATGTAGTCTTGCTTTGAGGAGTCGAAAGAGAAATTGAATGAGAGGTTAGAGACTTGGAGACAAGTCTCAGAATTGTCTGGCTTCCACCTGTGTATAAAGTATAATAGAGTATATTTAATGTAACTTCAACGTAAAGATAAATAGTTCTACAATGGATGTGAAAGTAATGTCATATCATACCCCAAGTTATAAAGTTTAAATATGGTTCATAGTACAAAAATGATTACTAAATAAGTAAACATTTCGTAAACTAAAACGGTAAGGAAATTTTTTTAAGATAAATTACGTATGTTATGGTTACAAATATTTATATGTTCTACCTTTGGAATTATAAGTAACGAAACGAGCAATACAATTTTTTTACTTTTATGTGTGTTAATTCAATTGATTTTTCACTTTTATTGTTTACCTTAACAATCAACTAAGTAAGGAATTATTAAAAATATATATAAAAATTTCAGATTTTTTTTGTTATGCGAGCTAAAAAACCCTACAAAAATTCAGGTTAGGTACTTAAGGCCCAAGCCCTACAATTAATCGAGCTATGCAGGCCGGCCCATATAGGTCGCCTGTTTTGACAAGCTCTAGATCAGGTGGAGAAGAGTTAAATTACAAGAGGTACATGAAGTCATAGAGAAACTATTAGGAAAGATTTAAAGTTTAATGAATTGGAACTTATGGCATTAGATAGAACATTATCATGTAATTTGATTCATGTAACCGAACCTACTAAGTAGATAAAACTTGGTTGTTGTTATTGTTGTTGTTGGGATTAGTATTACTAGACTAGGAAAACGAAATGTATTTTTTGTTTTTTTAGACCCCAAGTGATGGCTCACAACACCTCAAACATCCAACAATAACATATTATTATTTTTTAAATGGCAAATACCCTCAATAACAATTACTTACATGTTACTGAACTAGAGTTTTTGTTGTTCGCTCACGAACGATTATTAATTGTCATTCCAGACAAGTCATATATATGCTTCACTTATACCTTGCTTCTACTATATTTCATCCATATCCAAAAGTTCAAATTGTGTTTTGCAAAAAGTGTTTCTCTAATCATAAAAGAAGGATTGCTAATGGGTTTCTATATTCATTTGTCGTCAAGAAACAAATATTGCATCTTTTTAATCCATTTACATTGTTGAATTTTTCTGCACTTTTTTGGAATCTGACACGACGATCAGAGCAGTAGTTAGGAACCGTTTGTGGGGACGGCAATTAACTACTGTTCTAATTACTATTTTTTTCTCTTTAACTCTCTCGCATTTTGTTTTATTATTTTATAATATTTTGTTTTGTAATGTTTTGTTATTTATTCATTGTTATGCTTGAAAATATATTTGAAAATTGTGTTGAGTCAAAAATAAATATTGTTGAATCTTTTGTCGAATTCAAACCATATATTGTTGAAGCTTCCATCGAATTAAAATCGAACATTATTGAAGTTTCCGATAATGTGAAACCAAATGTTAATTATAAGGATATCATTGTTGGTTTCGATGTCGTTTCAAAGCTCATATTCTAGACTTGCTTGTACTATATATTTTATTAAGGATCCTGCTACCATATGTTGTGTATACGTTTGATTTTCGTAGATAATTATTGTGGTTTTCTAATTGATTTTTTGGTTTATTAATTCTTATTTATTTGATTTATTATTTTTTTCTAAAAAGTAATTTTTATTACTTTTATTCGTGTGGCTATTGAATCAAGCTTATATGACATGATTTTGGGTTATCCGTTATCCTAGTACAATAAACTATGAATAGATACCACTTGTTCCTGAAAGTGCTTGCTTTTGTTGGATTTGATATAAGAGTTATTGGTATGTATAAACTTACCATGATTTTGGTACCAAATTATTTTTACTGTAATCTGGAATTTTTTTTTATTCCTAATAATTATTACGTAAATGAATTATGAAGAAATGTACATAATTTAGACAATAATTTTGCATGTTAATTTGATAACCAATTTTCAATCTCCGTTTTAGATAGGATCAAATTTCGAATTTTCGTTTTATTGATTTAAAGCTTCATTTTTAGCGGTTAAATTGTTGAAGTTGTCTAAAAGACGTAACCAATTCAGTTGGGACATGTGAACGACTAATTACTGTGAGATGTTACAGTTTTCCTTAAAATGGAAGTGTAACATGTTAATAAATAGATGATTTCAGTTATTATATCTCCACTTTATGTTTGTCCTTGCAGGTGAACAAAAGGTTTATTGACATTCATCGGCTTGTCCTTGGTGTTCTAGTCTTTGTTTTATATCTTTTTAAAGTAGAAATTTTTTTTAAATGTGCTATGCTTGTTGTTTTACATTTTTTCATAAATTTATGCACTTTCAAAAAGATAATATATTTTAAAAAAGTAATTTACATAATAATTTATGCACTTTTATGTAAAATTTATTCAATCAATAAACTTGTTTTAATAAATTTATTGTATAATGTATATTTTTATAATAAATTATTATTTAGAATTATTCTCACTTTTTGAAAAGATAACAACGAATTAATAAATTTGACTTACGAATTGGTGATGAATATTTTTCCGGTGTATAATATTATAAATATGTTATAATTATTAGTGATAAATATTTGCACCAATGGAAAATATTTGTCTCATATTATTTCTATATTTATCTATAACAACCATTGTCAAGTATTTTTTATTTATCAGTTATCATTATTTGTCCCATTTTTTAATATTTGTTAAAGACAGATACTAATCTCATTTTTAATGTATTGGTGACAAATATTGGTCCTTTTATTTTATATTTGTAGGTGACAAATGTTTCTTTTAAATAAAAATAAAAATCAGCGACAAGTATTTATTAGGTATTTTTCTGTATTAGTAGTTGACTTTTCTCGCGTGTTTTTCAAATAAGAGTAAAATAAAATATAGTAAAAGTGAGTGAAAAGTTATAAAAAAAAAAGGGCAGAGAAACAAAGAATATGAGAGAGTGAGATATTTTCTTAATAAATAAAAAAGAGGGAAATGTGTATGATTGAAAATAAAGGGAAATGTTAACGTGTGTTTCTGAGATACTTTTTAAGTATAATAATTGATAAGTTTTTATGAAAATTTGTGTATTCAACTCATTGAAAGTTATACTATTTGACCTTTCTAATTTTAATGAATGGATGTGAGAGAGATCAAAGATGAGAGGGAAGGAGAAAGAGGAGTTCGTGCAAGGAGGAGGGAGGAAATTACAATATGCACTAATTTATTTAATTCAAAAGATAAAGATGTTCCTCCAAATAGAGAGGAGAATTCAAATATGATAATATTTAGCTTGTTTAGTGGTATAAAAATAGGAATTTAGCTTTAGTTACTTTGACAAAATTATCTTTGATTTTTTTTTTGTCATTTAATTAAATTGGATTAATTTGATAATTTAAATTGCATGTTTTTTTTTTTGGACAAAACATTGCATGTTATTATTTTTTTTCGGTAGATCATTGCATGTTATTTTGTCAAGTATATAGTTGAATAGTTGATAATATTAATTGATTCGTAAAAAAAACGCATTGATTGTAACAAAATTATAAAGAAACATAGCAAAATATAAACACGTGTTAGCACAATAGTAAAACAAAAAAAAGCGGACAGACATAACATGCAAATTATTAAAAAAAAAAAACTATATATCTCAAAGATAATATGAAAAAGATATATTTGATTCACTTATTGAGTCAATAATTATATTTTTAGTATGGTAAATGATATATGTGATAGTTTTGAGGTGCCAACGCATTTTTTTTTTTTGCAATTGAAATGACATTTCTAACATGTGATGATTTTGCACTAAAACTTTTACTTAAACAAAAATCGCTAATTATTGTGTATGTTATATATGGGATCTTGAATTTTCCTATTATGTTAGTATTGAACTAAATAACTCAATAAGTAGATGGATGTTATTTTTTACTCATGTTTTTGCAAAGGTTAAGCTTATGTTGTATGCTTGGGCTCATGATTTTGTTATTGGATTTGCCAAGGGTTTATTTGTATGATGTTTCTTGTTTTAGATGAAATGTATTTTTGGTGAATGTTATGTAAAGTTGATATGCTAGTCTTGAACTAAACAACTAAATAAATAGTTTGTGGTCATGTTTTTTACTCATGCTTTTGTAATAGTTAATCCAAAATTTTAATTTTGAACTCATGATTTTGCTATTGTCACACTTAAATTGTATTTTTGGACTCATGTTGTTACGATGCTTTGACCAATTTTTGAAGTGTTTCTTTTGGGTAGTGGTAGTCAAGAAATATTGAATTTCACATACAATATTATATTAAGTAAATCTCACTCTTATGTGGATTATCATATAATGCTAAAATCTTTATTAAATCCCCTCAAACGAAATCTTTATTTTTTTTTGAAGGAAAACGAAATCTTTATTAAATAGTACTAAATTGGTAAAATTTAACAAACCAATTGCATGACTAATTTTAGTCCATTTGTAAAAAATAAAAAAATAATCTTAGCACACGTTGATTGTCTCTATTTCTTTGTTGGGTGAAAACTATGTTAACTTTCTAAAATATTTCACAAATCAAAGTCAGGTACGATCCATGGAAAATATCACAAGTCACAATTCCACCACACCGCCTCCTCCGTCACCTAAGACGGTTCCTCTTCATGTTTCGTCGTTACAATCGGTTGTGCCTCCATCTGCTTCATCTTTGTTGTAGTTTTCGTTCGAAAAGCTTGACGAACAGAATTTCCATATATGGCGACAACATATCAAGCCTGATATCAAAGTTCACAATCTTACACATTTCGTAGTTTGTCTATAAATTCCAGTTCAGTTTCTCAACAATGAAGATCGTCGTTCTGAAAAATTGAATACAGAGTATGCTTCATGGCGCCAACGCGATCAGATGCTACTCTTGTGGCTTTAATCCACGTTATCGAAGGAAATTTTGGCACGCGTTCTTGGTGCGAATTTTGTTTAGGATGTTTAATTTGCACACGTGTTTGGCTAGATGTTCTATTGAGTGAAATGAAGGTTAATGAATCAAGAGCTGTAAATTATTTGTTGACAATTAGTCAGTAATCAATCTTGCCAAACGACCGATAGCTCATCGGAGAAGTAAGCACATAGAAACATAGGTTTACATCTTGAGGTATTTTTCCATTATCACAAGACCAAATAAATAGTGTTTGGACACACATACAAAAAGATTATCCTCAAAATACTCAATCATTTTTTTTATCAATTTTCTCTTTACTCCCTCTGTTCCTTTTTAAGTGTCGTTTTAGAAAATTTTCACGAAAATAGCAAAGTGTATTTTTGCACTTTTCTTCCTATTATACCCTCAGTTTAATCCACCAATATATCTCAATTTTTTGGCACACACTTTATCTTTTCGATAAATTTAATATTTTATATTTTCTCGTAACAAACATTTTTTTTAAGATCGTAACAAACATTTGTTACTTACTTCCATGAACAGTTCCAACGAGTCTTCCACTCTTTCTTCTTTTTGAACATTCATGGAGTTTTTATTTGTCTTTCTCTCAAATTGTTCTTTTACTTTGCACTTGAAAATTTTAATAATTATTCATCTTATTTATAGAATTTTAACTCTTCATAAAACCATTATTATATGTAACAAATTTTTGTTTAAATCTGAAGATAACAAGAAACAAATTTTGTTTAAAAAAACAAACTTTAGTTTTCCAAATATATAACATTAATTAGTTTTATTAAAAAAAATAAGAGTAACCAAACAAAGAAAAAGATACGAGTAATTGACAAAGGGTATAATTGACAAATCGTAACCTTAAAATACCAAAACAACAGTTAAATAGGAACAAAAAATTCACCCTAAAACGACACTAAAAAAGGAACGGAAGAAGTATTATTAAAAAAACATTTGTGAGATCAAATGGCGAACTTAATGTAGTGGCAACCAACATGTGTTTAATTTTTCTAAGGTACTCTCCAAGGCAAATATTTTTACCATTTTAACTTCTAGTGTCATCTTTAAGTCTACTAAATTACCAAATTTGTTTATTCTTCTCACCTTCGTTTTCTTCTTTTTTACCTTAGTCACAATTTGTTTCTCGGTTGTTCTTCCCACCCTACATTATCTTCAAGGTACTCGATTCTAAAACTTCTACTTCCATCGATTCATCTTGCTCGAATTATGTGCTCACACGTCGATAATTGGGATGGTAATTGTATTATTTTAGGAGATTCACTCATATTTTGGAATAGTAAGAAACAAGACAATATCACCTAACATGAGACTATTTAAATCACCTACAACTATGTCTTTCATGAAAGCTACAAACATTTTGTGGTTGATTGTCACCTCACTCAATATCATATTTACCGCAGCACCATCACTTACTCTTGGTTTCTTCTTCGATGCAAATTGTTGATTTGTTTATCAAATCTTATTCCATTCAACGATTTAGGGTTTTAATTAGCAAACTCTATAATTCCGACCATGAGTTTGAGGGGGAATGTTATGTACATATTTTAAGCCTTTATTTATATTCATCTTATGAGATTCTCGAACAAAAATATTCAATTTTGTTTTGCCTAGTCTTTTAATTTATTGCGTGTATATGTATTCTACTTTACTCTTCATGTAAGAGAGTGGCAGATGCAATAGAACATAGAAAGGAAAAAAAAAACATATAAAACTCCCTAAAC
>Ga0099826_10003682_pt1 | contig 10509 bp, 3 predicted proteins | sample Mtrugardesep15_FD_76830 | JGI IMG/M metagenome (GOLD analysis project Ga0099826, IMG submission 76830) | Root nodule microbial communities of legume samples collected from California, USA - M. trunc garden sep15 | ecosystem: Host-associated > Plants > Roots > Nodule | place: USA: California...
ACCAATATGGGCCACAACCATAATGTTTTGGACAGTATATGCACAAATGACCACATTCTCAGTATCACAAGCAACAACATTAAACCGTCACATAGGAAAATCATTTCAAATCCCACCAGCATCTCTAACTGCTTTCTTCATTGGTAGCATCCTCTTAACAATCCCAATTTATGATCGTGTCATTGTTCCTATAACAAGAAAAATCTTCAACAACCCACAAGGACTAACACATTTACAACGCATTGGTGTTGGTTTGGTTTTCTCCATTTTTGCAATGGTTGCAGCAGCACTCACTGAATTAAAACGTATGAGAATAGCACATTTGCATAATTTGACACACAATCCTAATTTGGAGATTCCAATGAGTGTGTTTTGGTTGGTCCCACAATTCTTCTTTGTGGGGTCAGGTGAAGCCTTTACATATATAGGACAATTGGATTTTTTCTTAAGGGAATGTCCTAAAGGGATGAAAACTATGAGCACGGGTTTGTTTTTGAGTACATTGTCTTTGGGATTTTTCTTTAGCTCTTTATTGGTTACTTTGGTGCATAAGGTGACAGGTCAGCATAAGCCGTGTCTTGCTGATAATCTTAATCAAGGAAAGCTATACGATTTTTATTGGCTTTTGGCTTTGTTGAGTGGTTTAAATTTGGTCATCTACTTGCTTTGTGCTAATTGGTATGTTTATAAGGATGAAAGGATTGCTGAAGAAGGCAGAGAATTAGATGATGCACATGCAATTTAACATGCTTAGGTTAATCCATTTGCTTTGTAACAACGACTTATAATATCAACTTTAAGTGTGATCATATAACCTCTCGAAAAAAATTGTGATCATATAAATATAGATTTTATCAACAATGTGTGTTAATTTCAAAAGAGTAAAAAGAAAATAACCAAGAAATTGCAATTAAGTACGAAGAATTATCATACCAACCATTGCAATAGTGTGAATACCTAATCAGAGGTCTTTATCATACACGGTGGTGAAATGCTATTTTGTGCATGCCTAACAAAACTCTACATCTATACTATCTTCCTCTACCCCTCTTTACTTTTCTGTCACATCACTAAATTAGAGGTAAAATGTGTCTAAAATTTACTTTTCCAAACTAGACGATGTCATGTGATTAAGGTGATGCATTTGGTTGATCAAATTTTGCACAATGCACTGCACAAATACTAATAACTTGGCCAAGACAAACTACACATTACACTTTTTGAATCATTAGTTACATTTTTATCACAAATTTCAATGTCATATAATACTTAAAAGAAAAAAAGGTTTCCCTCTTTTTTAAACTTTTATGACAACACTCAACTTCTAACCTAAAATGCACTTGCTTTTAATTTTTTTTTTATTCAAATTCTATTTTCTCTCTCAAAGACTTAAACTAACTTCCTCCTATTATAACTCTCTTTAAATTCGAATTTTCTCTTATCTCTCTAATCATTCATCTTATTTATTTTCGCTCTCACTTTCTCCATTTCATTTGCAATGCTACTTTCTTCTTAATCAATATTGTTCTCTAGTCTTTTGTTCATAATTTTAACATTGTTAACTAGTATTAACAACAAAAATCTTTGCTTTTTTTTACCGGATGCATAAATGAGTTACGAAGAGAGATATGTGTATGCTTTCATAATTAGAATGCAACTTCATCAAATTTGGGTCCGATGTTTTCTCTATGTATCAATGGTAAATATTTGTCTCGTATTTTTTATATTTATCAATGACATATACTTGTCTTGTTTTCAAAGAGACTATCAAATTTTTACACCAAATATAAGACACTTCAATGACAACATTTTCGGCAAACTTTCATAAATAATTTAAATCCAACATCATGAAGATACAACATCCTTAAGAAAAATGTAATTTAATGTAACACATCATTTCGTTTATTGCTCGATTTAAACGGAGATGCAATTGAAACTAAATAAGTTTGTGGTATTTCATTGTTTTGGAATTGATTTTGCGTACCATTGAGCAAATGAATGTTTTTTAAAAAATATAGTGAACGATTGAGAATTAAAAAAAATGAACATAAGGTATTGAGAATGATTTTTTTTTTTTGTGGTGCCCGGGCAGACCTTGCATATATTATGCATTGTCCATACCAACTGAGCTAAGATTACGAGAACAGGTATTAAGAATGATTGAATGAATGTAGTGATAGCCGATGATGAATATTGTTTGCCAAAAAAAAAAGCCGATGATGAATATTGTAAAAAACACACACACACACACCATCTCTGTCAAGAATTGTTGGTTTGTTAGTTTACCTAAAACCAACCCAAGTTAACTCACGTTGGGTGACACTTTTTAGAGATTAAAATAAAAGTGATTTTGACATCGAATAATTTATCTTGTTTGTTACGAATTAAAATAAAAGTGATTTTACCATAAAATAATTTAGAGATTTAGAGATCATTTTATAGAGATTTTATGAAAAATCAGAATTTATTTTGCGTTTGTTTACTCTAATAAAAATCACTTTTTTTAAAAAAAATAATAATTTTAGTTTGTTTGGATACAGCTATATAAAAGCGATTTTTTGTTACAAAATTTGTTCAATCTTTTGATCCATATTTTCTCTCTCCTTAAAAAAAAATTTATTTTGTAAGAAGATGCTCTTAACAGCTTCTCATTTGAAGTTATTTTTAGATTCTTATTTTTTTTAAAAGTTGTAACAAGCGTATGCAATAATATTAAAAGTGTTTATTATTTTTTTAAAAAGTGATTTTTTTTCTTAAAAAACTATAACAAACGGTCTCTTAGAGGTTATTTTTTAAAAAATTTATAAAAGAACCAGAATCTATTATGTGTTTGTTTACCTCAATAAAATTCACTTTAAAAAAAAATTAGTTAGGTTGAATACAACTATATTATTTTTTATTTTTTTGAAAGATTTGAATACAACTATTTAAAAGGGGATTTTTGTTGCAAAATTAGTTCAAATATTTGACGCTTATTTTCTCTATTTTCTAAAAAAATCTAAATGACTTTGTCAAAAAAAAAATCTAAATGATTATTTAAAAAAATATATATATTTTTTCTTGAAAAAACTACTATAACAAACAGGCTATAGGAACAAAAATAAAGCACGGACAGACTTAGGCAGCACGTTATTATTTAAGAAAAAAACGCATTAGGGTTTCAGGTTTTGGTTCTTTCTCAACTCTCGCTCTCTCTCTCTCTCTCCTTCTTCTTTCACATATTCACCGAATCTTGCTTCTCGTGAGTTTTGATTATCCACCATGTTCATTGTAAGTTCTCCAAGTTAGATTGTTATTATTTATCATTATCATGATTATTTGGGTAGTTAAATGGTTATTTTTGCTTATGTGTTTGTATATAGGAATTAGATTGTCCGTCCAGTGTCAAGAAGCAATTGGCGGAGCTGTTTCGAGAATCTCTGAAAGCAACTGTGCCTAGTGAACCAGGCGTTGTTCCCTTAGTTGAAGCATGTGTTGCAAATAAAAATGGTGTAAAATATGCTGATTATCAGTGGTAAGTTAGGGTTTGTTGCAAACGATTAGCTTTTTTGTTGCTTAAAGCTAATCGTTTTTTATTTTTTTTAAATTCTGGGTGCAGTAATAACGCGATGAGTCTTTTTCCTATTATTAAAGAGAAGCAACCGGAATTCCAAAATCCACGTTCACTTGGAGAGGTATCATCTGAGATTTTTTTAATCCCTTTTATTAATTACTCTTTTTAATTAAATTTTTTTCGTTGTCGTGTGTAGGGCATTGCGAAAAATCTCCCTCCATTGGAGATGGTAGAATCGTGCTCTGTTGCCGGTTCTGGATATGTGAATGTCATCTTATCAAAGAAGTGGATAGCACAGGTGATTGATTGTATTTGGATTCGTGGTTTTAAATTAGAAATTTATACGTGTCTCCAAATTTCTAGGCAACTATCTGAATTGTAGCATGTGTTGTTTGGAATTGGATTATGATCTTAACATGAAATGTCTTTGATCTCCTGCAGAGCTTACAGAAGATGCTCACTTCTGGTATTCATTCATGGGCTCCTCGACTTCCTGTCAAGAGGATTCTGGTTGACTTTTCCTCGCCTAATATAGCAAAAGAAATGCATGTTGGTCACCTGAGGTCAACCATTATTGGGGACACAATTGCACGGATGCTTGAATTTTGTCAGCCGGAATGTCTCATACGCCGAAATCATATCGGTGACTGGGGCACTCAGGTAGATTTAATCTCTAAAGTAAACTATCCTTTTGGCATTGGAGCATATGGCTTATAGTCCATGCATTGATTTTGCAGTTCGGGATGCTGATTCAATACCTCTTTGACAAATTTCCAAACATAGAAGATGTTAATGAATGTGAACTTGGAGATCTACAGGTGAGATAACATATGGAAATGAACTTCATACCAGTTTTCTTATGTAGGTGTTTATTCATATGTTTTGTCTATTTTTTGTTCAGATCTGACATTGTTTTTGGTTAAACTAGCTGCATGGTTATTATATATTCCTAGATATCTAGGAGTTAATTTGTTATAAATGCTATAAAACCTAAATAGATAAGAGATATGCAATCAGATCAACACTTCCATTGCCTCCTTCATTTTTCTTTAAAATTAGAAAGATGTCAAGATGTGAATTCAGAAATAAATGTCTGGGCTTATGTTTGATTGTAGATACTAGTATCCTACCCAGCATCAAATTGTATAAATGAATAGTCAACCTTGAAGTGGCAATGTTTTATTTATTGATCTTCATGGATAACGTTTTATGTTCTCATTGTTATTTAGCTTTTGATGGAAAATTATTTTAGTTATTTTGAAATTATTGGAGTTGGTGCATTTTTTAGGCATTCTATAAGGCCGCAAAATCGAAGTATGATAGTGATCCCGATTTTAAAACCAATGCACGTCAGTCAGTGGTAAATCTCCAGGTAAATTTTACTTAATGTTTTTTCTCTTCTTTTAGCCCCCTATTTGCTAGATCACAGGGAATTGATTATACATTTTCTGTATGCCTGAATTTTGATTTCAGAGAGGGGATCCCAAGTATCGCGAAGCATGGGAAAAAATTTGTGAGGTTAGTAGGGCTGAATATAACAAGGTCTATCAACGCCTTGGAGTTCGTTTAGAGGAAAAGGTAAGGGTTCTAGTTTCTTTTGAATCTCCCATGAGGAATTCCTTATCCCTTTCTTTTAACAATAAATTTGGTCAGTTCTAGCATTAAAATGGAGAATGCATACTGTGTAGCAATAAATCGAATATCTTGAAATTATGTTGCAGTCGTTATAGATTTTAATTTTTATTAAATAATAGTGACATGTTTTACTTTGTACTGATTGGTGATTGGTAATGTATTTGGTTACAGGCAGAGAGCTTCTATAATCCATATATTCTTCCTACTTTGGAGAGCCTGGAGAAAATAGGGCTGATTGAACGCAGTGACGGTGCCCGTGTGATATTTGTTGAGGGTGTAGACAGACCACTAATTGTTGAGAAAAGCGATGGTGGCTACAACTACTTTTCAACTGATCTAGCATCACTTTGGTTAGTTTTTTTTTTTTGGATATCTTCTCGAAGGTTGCAATGTGACTAACATGAATATTCAAATTCTGTTATCAATTAGTCAAAATTAGTTTATCTTGAATGTCACACATACTGAAACACATTTAGGAGCTGAACCAAATCATAAATATGGTCCAGTTTGGTTTGGGTTTATGAACTATGCACCCACATAAGGGTATTCCAATAATTAGACTTGGCGGTAAAATACCAAGAAAAAATGTATCATTAATTATAAACAAGCATTTAGATTTAAATGGTTTGCTATCAGACTGATTTTGTGATAGGATTTTATGATTGTTTCTGTATATACATTGTTTTTGTTTAAAATCTGGTGCACATGTTTCTATTTGTCTTGCAGGTATCGTCTGAATGTCGACAAGATTGATTGGAATATATATGTTACAGATGTTGGGCAGTGGCAACATTTTGACATGCTTTTTAAGGTATTGCCCAATTGACTGATAAATCGTCAGTTCTACTGCTGATATTACAATGAGTTTAAATGTCAGACATCTCTTTTGATTTTTCTATCAGGCCTTCAGGCTTGCAGGGTGCAGGGACGGATCTATTAATGTTGGTGTGGAAGTTGGTGCCTGCACTAACATTTCAGACTTGTTCAAATATAGCAGTATGTAATTTAACACTTCATTATAATAATTGTTATGCATTTTAATGTGTTGTTTTTCAAAAAAATGCAAAGTAATAGTAATTGTCTACTAGATTCAACCAATGTGATGAGTGAATTGTTTGTAATTTTTTAAATGTGTGAGGTGTTGTTTTAAATTTTTATAATCTTTATATACATTAAGTTACAAAAATAAACTTAAATGTGTCTTTTATGAGTCATTTTAATCTTTAAATGTGTATCTACTATCTAGTACTTAATTTGGCCCTCAAAAATATTTTTACTTGGTGAAATTGATCGACAAAATTACTTACTAACAAGGGATATATTTGAAGATGTGTTATTAAATTCAGATATTTTAGTGACAATACTTCACACGGTTAGAGACTAAAATGATTATTTGCTATATTTTTAAAACTCTATGTATTAATAATTGAAAGAGATATATAGTGCCTCCACTAATCAAATTTTCTGCATCCGTCCCTGGCAGGGTGGCTTCCAAAGGATGCAAATGAATATCCAATAAGCACTCATGTAGGTTTTGGTCTTGTTTGTGGCGATGATGGAAAACGATTTAGGAGTCGCAGCAACGAGACTGTTCGATTGGTTGATTTACTTGATGAAGCTAAAAGGCGCTGTAAAGATACTCTTCGTGAACGTTGTAAGTAAGAGTTGCCTATTGCAATTATTATTCCTTCGTGCGATCCAAAATCAAAGAAATGAAGTTTCTGTTTAAGATCTATGAAACTGGTATTATGCATCAGACAGTTAACCTTCTAATTCCTTTGTTCATCTAGATAATGCTCAAAATTGGACAGAGGAAGAGATTGACAAAACAGCAGAGGCCATTGGATATGGGGCTGTTAAGTAAGCTCTTTATCTCAATAATATTTTCGCATATTTAAAGTATAATAGCCAACATGCTTTCCATACTAACATGTAGTTAACTTGTAGACATACTTTATTGAGTTAAATTGGAACCAGATGTCTTGTCTGAAAATTTCCTATTTACTTAATTTTAGAAGTTTATGTGTTGCTTTTCATTCTACTTTAATGTTCTGAATCTGGTTGATATATACTTATTTTTAGTTTGAATTTTAGAATATATGTTCTAAACCTTGCTACACATAGCTGGTCCCAAGCCCGGATAAAAGGAGAGGGTTGGGTTAGGCCTCGAACGTAAACTTATTAAAATCTCTGACATGAATCTAATATGCAATAGCTGTAAGACTAGTGATAATGTATGTAACAGAGTGTTGGGATCTCAAGAACCAACACGAAAATAAATTAAGCTTGGAAAAGCTGAAGATGTTTTGTTTGAAAGGATTAAAAATGAAACATTAGAGAGAGTTGGGGGTTGCATTTATAATAGAAAAGGTTGTGGAAACTAGGCTTATGTGGAGAGAGAAGTAGGCAAGAGTGTTTGAAGAGAGAAAAAGGTAAGAAATATAGTAGATTTGATGTATTGTTTGGTATAAGGGAAAGAGATGTGAAGTAGAAGAGAGAAAATATCTTCCACTGTTTGGTTAGATTGAAAGTGATACCCTCGCAAAACACCATCGGAACAACCCAGTCTCTCAAACTTCCACCAAAAACTAAACCAAGGCCATCAAGTGTTTCAAATTTCACATTAAAAAGAAGTAGGTATGTATTTAATGTATCAAATTTTTGTATGAAAGTTTCTATGATACCCTTTTGTATATGGATGTGTTTGATTTTAACTTCTCGTCGTCTGTTAAGACACTTAGTAGTATTAATTATGGGTATATTTATAAAAAAAATAAAAATAATAATGTATCTAGTAATTTGAAAGGAAGCTGATATTTAGGGATACTTTTTTTCTTTCAAAGAGGGCTTATATTTAGGGACATCGATAGTAAAAGCCGAAGCACGGGTTGCATGGTTGTTGGTTTTTTATCATGCTGAATGTTCCCCGTATATAGTGATTGTTTTTTGTATGAAATGACTCTGCATATGATTTTAGGTTTGACTTTACGACATTTCTGTTGTCTCTTATGCCTTTGTTATTAAAATGCTGAATGAGTTGTAGACTTGTTGTCCATCATGTTCATGTTTTTGATGTGTTCACAGATATGCTGACTTGAAGATCAATAGATCAACGAATTACACTTTCAGCTTTGATCAGATGCTTAATGATAAGGTGCATTTACTATTTTCAAATGCTTGTCAAGTAACAGAAAAGCTTGTAGATTTTGTAACACCATTATTGATGGCCTCAAACCTGTCCTGCTCCCTTCTTATAGAAAATATTTCCAACTAATGTAAAGCTATAAATGTCGCGCCATTTTAGTCCAAAAAAAAAGTCTCACCTTTCTAAGCCTTTTGTCCAACAGGGAAATACTGCTGTTTATTTGTTGTATGCACATGCTAGGATCTGTTCCATTATCGAGAAATCTGGTAAAGACATAGAAGAACTAAAAAAGGTAAGTTTTTCTAATTTCCATGATGATGACATTGGATTTGTTGAAAAAAGTAATTTAATTCCTTTTTGCATCATATGCTTAATTTATATGAATTGTGTATAGGTTTTATACTAGAGTAGATCATGGTTAAATATTAGTCAGTTAAGCAGTCATCTATTGTGATTGTGATATGATTCAATACTGCATTTGTGTTTATAACTGGTGCAAATTTACATGCTTCATATCTCTTTTACCAACTTGTGACAGAATGGGAGTATGGTGCTCGGTCATAAAGATGAGCGTACATTGGCTCTTCATTTACTACAATTTACCGAGGTAGAGTGAAACATTTGTTCTTGAGTTTTATTCCTTGCATACTATACATGTGTGTGTGTGTGTGTAATTTTACAATCTAAAATATATATGCACTTACATGAGATTTTTAATCTTTCAGGTTTTTGTCGAGTCATGTTCGAATTTACTCCCCAACAAGTTGTGTGAATACCTATATGATTTGGCTGAAATCTTCACAAAGAAATTTTATTCTAACTGTCAGGTATCCAAGGCCATAAATTCTGTCTCTATTAATTTGAATGTCGTTCATATTAATCCTATTTGTTGTGTATTAATGTGAATGCCTTTGCCAGGTTGTTGGGTCACCTGAAGAAACTAGTAGACTCTTGTTATGTGAAGCAACACTTACTGTGATGAGACAGTGCTTCTATCTCCTTGGAATTGAACCAGTTGACAAGTTATGATCACGTTTGAAAGTGGAGTTCAAGAGCATGTTAGAGGGGAGTTCACGGAGTTAGTTTTGGTTTCGAGTTGACAAACTTTTGAGGCTTTCTGTTCAATGCATCATGAGTTTGAGGGATGATTCCTAGTCTAGTCTTTTTAGGTTTATTATATATTCTCTTTTTAACCTTTATTTTTATGGTATTCTTTTAAAATTCTAATCTCCTTTGTTATTCTCTCTTCTTGATTCTAGTATTAAATTTAGTGTATCTTGAGGAATATTCAAACTAAATTCTCTATTATTTTTTTTTTTCCTAATTTTCTCAATCAAATTTTCGTAACTGAATCACTCCACAGTTTTTTTTTGGTAATATATTTCCTTCCACATTTCTTTCTCATATCTTGAAGAATATGGCTGAAAAGTATGATAGTCTAGGAGTGTTCAGAACCGCAGTAGCCAAGTAACGCAAGATGGATTAGAAGCTTCAGGTTGTAGTTTCTGTGCTGGTCAAAATCGATACAGTTTCAAATACTTTACATTTTCATAGTATTGATCATAATTTATTGCATTCGATCGAGTACTTTTTTTATTTATTATTACACTAGAGCAATTTGTTTCCCTCTAGATTTGTACTCCAAGAAAGCAAGATTGAGAATGTTTCTAGAGTATTGATAATTAAACATAAAAAATTGGACAACTTATAAAATCACACAAAAACTATGGGACTTTTATAATAATTTTTTACCTCTCAAATTAACACTTGTTCTGAATGTTGCTTTATAAGCTGTCCAATTTTTTATGTTCTTGTTTTGTTTCTAAGCACATATGACATGGGAAGAAGAAGAGACCCTCTGGAAACAACTCAAATCAATCATCTAAACGTGGAAAGTACTTAACGATTAATAGAAACATAATCAGATTCCAAAAGGTTTCTAGTCAATGGACTCGTCTGTTTTCTACTAAACTTAATTACTCTGCCACCAATTATTGATTGGCTTTGGTGTCTGGAATTAATTTCAAGAATTTTTTTGCTCCTCTTTATAAAACGTATTTCCGCTCTTTTTATTGCGGTAACGTTTGAAAATTATAAACGGTATTTTTTTATGAAATTTTAGTTTTGATTAAAAGTAAAAATATAAATGTTTGTTGCTTTTTTTAATGACATAACA
>Ga0099826_10003683_pt1 | contig 10505 bp, 7 predicted proteins | sample Mtrugardesep15_FD_76830 | JGI IMG/M metagenome (GOLD analysis project Ga0099826, IMG submission 76830) | Root nodule microbial communities of legume samples collected from California, USA - M. trunc garden sep15 | ecosystem: Host-associated > Plants > Roots > Nodule | place: USA: California...
AAGAAAAATTTTAGAGGGACTAAAATGAAAAGTTGACATATTTATAGAGGTCAAAAACATATTTAACCCTTAAAATGATACAATTTTGAGCCAAGCTTGGATACAACTTAATGAAAAATGCTCTATGATTCTACCACTTATACCAAGATAGTTTTCCATGGAAGAAAAGCATATTAAAATGTATTTTTTTTTATATAAATTTATGTCATCGGAAATAGATCAACTTACGATTTTAATTGATGAGAATGTGATAGAAAATAAATTAAGTATTTTTACAGAAATAGAAAATAAATGATAAAAGAAATTAATTCTTAATTCAAAAATTAAGAAGTGAACTTCTAATTAGAAATAACCGTTGAACATAATAACAAATCAAGGGAACATTGTTGAATATATTAAGGATCCTAACTTGTTGCCTAGATTAATAAATCAAAGTGAGAATAATAAACCAAAGGCAAAATTACACAAACAGTTTCTTTGACTTAATTTTAGGTAACGAATTGATCCTTTATATTTTATTTTTCTCATTTTCGTCCTTTATCTTTTTAAACAGTTTCAACTATACTCTTCCGTCACCCTTCAGTTCTGTTAAAAAAAAAACACAAAATTTACATTATTATTTTAGCTTTTCATTTTCCCTTTTATAATTACCCTTTAATCCTTAAACACAAATTATAAACACTCTTTCTGAAAACCTAGAAACGTGAACACTGGAATTGAAAATGCAGAAGCTGTAATGATATAAAATACTAAACACAAGAACTGATATGAAGAAGTAGTAATTGCACTAAAATTTCATTCACTCAATAGTATAGCAGCAATGGAAATGGTACATAAGACCAATTGAAGGTATGAAGTACAAAGGGAAAATAAAAGATAGATCTAGAAAGCCAAAGGCTCAAGAGGGAGAAAAAAACTCAATTCTATCCAATTGATTCCACACCCTCATTACCAATCATTGCTATAGTGCCACGTGTAGGTTCTTTGATGTGTGGATCTTCTGCCGTTTGTCCCGTGTTTTTGACGAATTTGTTTTGCTTGATCTGGGTTCCTCTAATTTTCGTCAACTAGAGGTTTTAAGTTTTAACCCCACATAAACATTCACGTAATTAGAAAAAGACTGGGTGTGTACTAGGTGAAGTCATTGGATTGCAATTTTTTAGTTTGAGTTTTCTGTTAGAGATATTTGCACAATATAACATGGAGAGGAAGAAGATTGAAGAAGACAACTACAATATATTTTTGAGTTAATAGTGTTTTTCACCCCTGTAATATATGTCATTTTTGGTTTTCACCTTTATAAAATTTTTGGTTTGATTTGTACCCTCGTAAAAATTTTATTTTCCAGAAAACACCCTTTATAGTTTCTTTGACTAGACCATTTTATTTGACTAGTTTCCAGAAAACACTCTCAAATTATAGTTTCCAGAAAATTTTTGAAAGTCAAAGAAAACACCCTTTATAGGCCATTTTATTTGACTAGTATATATATTTTATAATTTTATTTCAATTTGACATCACATGCGATCAAAATTTTACGCAAATCGCAAATACTTTCTTTTTTGAATGGCTTTTTCTAATCTTCACTAAACAATGACATATAACGTAAATTGTATAAATTAATGGCATAGAAAATGAACATGAAAAACAATGAAATATAACGAGTATAAATCAATGGCATAAACGTGATAAACCTAACCAAGAGATGAACGATCTCAGCGGTGACTGGTGGCGATGAACAATGGGTTTGGTGTGGTCGACGGCTAGGGTTTCTTTTTTAGTGGAAATGAAATAGTCTGACTGATGAGATGAGATGAAGATGAGAGAAAATGAATGAATTAAAAAATATTTTATGTTTAATTTTGGGGCTAACCATAAATTTGTGAGGTAGGATAATATTAGTAAAATAAGGGATGTGGTTATCATCGGATTGGTTCATCGGTTTTACGGATCTCGAAATGAAAAACCATGAACCAAACCAACCTTGATCGGTTTCGATTGGTTCGGATCGGTTTCAAACCGAACCAAACAAGGTCGGATATTTTTTCGGTTTGGTTTGGTTTAGACTTTCAGTTTCGTTGGTTTTGTCCGAACCACTTACACTCCTAATTTTCCGAATGATTGAGACAAAAAAAAAAAAACCAATCCTGTGAAACTTCCTTTGATCCTGTGATTTATTAAAAGGGAATTGATTGATGTAGCGAAACAAAGTTTCCTAAAGATTGCACGATGATATATTTGTTAAACATTTCCTTAATTATACCCCATTAACTCCTTGATTTCCAGCCAATAAAAAATTTAACTAATTGAAATCTCTTTGTGATCAATTCTTGATATAATCTCTCTAGATAAAATAGCAATGCTCTTATTAAAACTCAAATCTCAATTTTAATCATGATATAGATCTCACCATGATTTTAGAAGGTAGGAAAAAAAGTCTATTTAGATTATGACAATATCTCAAACGAAGTTAATGTCGTTGAGGATGAGTTTTTGTAGTTACATAGACAAATCACACATGTATAAACTTGGGAAATGAAAAAATATTCTTTCAAAGGATAGCAACACTAAGACAAAATTAAAGCTAAGACCAAATTAAAGGTGGTGTTATGTTATCATGAAATTGGTCCTTAATTTTTGTTTTCTCTTTCCATTTTCCATTTTTTTTACAATTTTCAATTTGGTCATTAAAGTATAAAAATATACTAAACAGTCTCTAAACTATTATTATTCCATCAAAATAGCCCCTAAGCCAATGTTCACTATTCTTTTTAAGAGGTTTGAGGGACTAATTCTATGGATCAATAATAATTTATGAACTATTTAGTATATTTTTGTAGTTCAAAGATCAAATCGAAAAGAAGCTGGTAGTTTGGAAATCAAGTTGATGGTATATTCTTAAATGAATAGATAATGATTTTCCATTTATTTATTGCCAACAAAATAAAGTCTAATTATATATAGTAAGTTGTTGTGTGGTCCTTCAAAAGGTCTCGAAATGCTCATATCATTTTAAAAAAGGAGACCTTTGTGTTTTGGTGGATACGGTTAAATTCACGTCTTGAAAGTGATTTTTATGTAAACATTCTCATCACACATGTTCCTTCTATGAGCGGAATCATCATGAACTCATTATGTGCTGGTATCGATAGTGTCTTGTGGCGGATTTGTATGTGGGTTGATTGACTGAGGGGTTTTGTTCTTGGTCTTCCTCTTGTTTGGATGTGGTTGGGTGTTCTTGATAAGAGTGTAGTTGGTTTTCTAGTGTTTATTTTAGTTTTCCCTTTGTTTTACTATGGAAGAGATTATTTGATTGAATTAAATATATTTTTGATCCCTATAAATATGTCAACTTTTTATTTTATTTTCTCTAAAATATTTCTTCAACTTTTAGTCCTCAAAAAAAATTTCATCTTCATTTTTGGTCCCTCTTTTAAAGTAAACTCATATGTAGAATTCTTATTTTTGAATAAAATTTTACAGAAAATTTATAATATTATAATAATCTCTCAAAAAAAAATAGAAATTTTCAACTTAACATGAATTAAATATGAATTTTTATATTTTTTATTGTTAAAAATTCATATTTAATTTATCTTATGTTGAAAAATTCTAATTTTTTTTTAAAATATTTTAATTTTTTTTACACATATCTGCAAAATTTCATTAAAAAATACAAAAATTATCTTAAAAATAGGGATCAAAAGTAGTGATTGAACATTTTATAAGGACTAAAAGTTGAAGAAATTTTTTAAAAAAACTAAAATAAAAAGTTGATATATTTATAGAAACCAAAAACATATTTAACCCTATTTGCTATTGTCATCCTTTAACTTGAGCACTTTTTGTACTTAATTTTATTATAAGTCTCAATAATGTACTCACGTTCTAAACCAAAATTTTAAGCAAATGGTTTCTTTGGTTTTATAAGTTTATAGCTTATTTTTATTTTTATGAGCTTATAACAATTTGTAATAAGCTAATTCAAGTAGCTTATCATTTTTCATCTCAATTTTACCCTTTCAATCTTAATTGAAAAAATAAATATTAACTGAATGCACTTTTTAATGTTATTTTATATTTATAAGGCATTTCAACCGCTAATTTTACCAATAATACAAATTTAATAACCTAACTTATTTGCTATCGGCTATAACCTAGTTTATAAGTCAATTGTTGTAAACTAACTTATTAGTTATCCGTTATTTTCTTACAAAAAAGTAAATAAATATATAATTACCTGCACTTGACCGAGATGATTATGGATCTCTTATCGGATAGAGTTAGTCACTCTTTGAGTAAACTATCAAATTGGTCTCTATTTTTGTAATTCACTCTCAAATTATTCTTTGACTTTGTTAAAGTTTCTCGATTAGATCATCATCTTTATGTCTGTATCACTTTACGAGGGATCTGATTGAGCAAAAGACTACATTGAAATATTAACAAAGTTAATAAATATTTTGAGAGTAACTTACAAAGGGAGACCAATTTGATAGTTCACTCGTCACTATTTATAAAAAAAAAAAACTAAAATTAATCATTACTCCTTCCGGTCACATATATATGCAAAAATTGATTTTTTAAATACATTGGATAATTAATCTATCCGGTCATATTTATGCGTTAAATACTTTAATTATTAGATGTACCAAAAAATTGTTTTTTCTTATAAACGTGACTATGAAAATTTACAAAGAGTGATCAATTTGATAGTTTCCTCGTCACTTATGAAAAAAAGTCTCGATATTCACATAGAAGAAAGTGTGAATAATGTTTGTGTTTGTAGGATGAAAACGCGTTGAAGATGCTCAAAAAGATGGATTCGGGTCACCTGATGCAGTAGTTAATCAGGACAAACACAGCATTAAATGGTGTTGCGCAGTTGCACCACCGCATCGCAACTCTCAAGTTGCGTTGTTATGCCGCTATTTTTTTTTCTTTACAAGTTCTTACTGCAATTTTAACACTTGTTGATTTCTATTTAGCTTTATAATTTATTGCACATTCATGTTTCAATAATAGCCAAATGTCAAATAATTTCTCTACAGTATTTCATTAATTATCTGTACAAATAAACTAATCAATCATGAATTGATAATTTGATACTTTACAACCTCTAAGCACATGATGCAAAATTAACTGGACTTGAAAATTAGAACTTCACCTCCTGGCTTATCAAAGCCTAGTGAAGTTTCCAAACACGTGGTTCTATTCGTGAGCTGAGGGATACCGAAGATATTCTAACTGTTGGAGGTCTCGGATTCAAACTCTGAAAAACTAGCATTGCTACTAATTTACTGCTACATTTGGCTATAGAAAGAGACATCAAGCCTCGGTCATACCTAGTTTTTGGAGTGCTCGTAAAGCTGATTGTCACGAGTTCACCATTGTGCGCGTAGTTACCCTTAGACTTCACTCAAAATCCAAAAATATTGGGATGCATATTTAACCATAAGCTCCATTGAGTGCAAACATTTATCTATCATTTCCAAAGGATATGATGGTGTTAATGGGGTAGCATTAACCACCATCTGGTTTGCCACGTTGCTGTTGAACTGCCTTGGAGTTAGTAGTCTTCTTTCTATTATCAGCCGGTTTCTCATTGGCTGCTTCGATACTTTCCAATGTTTCGACAACTTCCTTCATTGATGGCCTAATTTTGGGTTCTGTTTGGATGCATTTGAAAGCAAGTTGAGCTACTTGTGAAGCTAAGTTGGGTGGATACCTTCCTTCCAACTTTGCATCCATGTTGCTTCTCAACTTTCCTCTATTTAACAGGTTTGATTTGAGCCAGTCACGTAAGGACTTTGGCTGACTAAGGCGTGTTATCTCGCATATCCGCTTACCTGTTAATATCTCCAACAACACAATCCCATATCCGTACACATCACTTTTCACGTACAAATGACCTGTTTGATTGGCATCAAAAAACTAATTTAGTGTCTCTACATGCTTGTGAAACACGTTTAAGAAGGGGTTAAGAGGAAATTTGCAGTGCACAAGTTACCTGTTGCAATGTACTCCGGAGCAGCATAGCCGTGTGATCCCACAACCCGTGTTGATACATGAGTGTGATCATCAGAAGGACCAGATTTGGCCAAGCCAAAGTCTGACAACTTCGCTGTGTAGTCCTATTGCAAACCAAAAGATTAGATATATTTTCTTCCATTAAATTGAGAAATAATTAACTTCTTTCATCTATTATTTCACAATATGAGCAAAATGTGCTTGGTGGACATTCAATTCACCAAAAGATGAAATGAAACTTACCTTGTCAAGTAGTATATTTGAGGGTTTCAAATCCCTGTATATAATTTTCTTCTCCAAGGAGTGAAGGAAATTTAGTCCCCTGGCTGCTCCAATCATAACTTTCAGCCTTCTGTCCCATGAAAGTGACTGAACATTTGAACCTCCTGCATAATAAAATAACATCAGGGAAAATACACACACAATACAAAAGGAGGGGAAAATTGTAGTTTTGTTTTGTGGATGTCCTAGTAAAGTATTCAACAATGTTATCAGCTCTTACTTCCATATAGGTGGTTATCCAAGCTGCCACGGTGCATAAACTCATACACCAGAAAAAGCTGATCTTCCTCACGCCCAAATCCCAACAGCTTTACAAGGTTGGGATGAGAAAGCCTTCCTAAGAAATTCACCTCTGACTGTACCCAAAACAAAACAAAAAAGTATCATCAATATAAATAGAAGCCACCACATAGCAACAAAAGTTGTGAATGTGATCAATATAAATAGAAGTCTAACTCGTGATGCAGTATTGCCAATACCTGCCATTCTGCAACTCCTTGCATGCTGTTAGTATTCAATTTCTTGATGGCAATAGTCAAACCCTCTCCTTTTTTGGATTCTGCTCTCTCCTTAATGAAACCCTTGAATACTTTACCAAACCCTCCCTCTCCTAACAAAGTATCTTGACGGAAATTTCTAGTGGCTGCTTTCAGTTCTGCCAAAGTAAAAACTTTCAAGTTTGAAGCATCCAAGATATGCCCATAAGGAAACTCATCCTCATCTCTTATTCGAGAGGCCTGGCTATTCTCCGAGCCCCAGAAGGATGTACTTGTATTATTGCCTGTTGAGTGATTATTACTACTACTAAATAGTCTGCTATTTCCTCCAGAGTTGCTGCTACGCCCAAGAGATGTGGAATTGCCATTCCTTATCAATCTTAAGTTGCTGAGACCAGCAGAAAACAGAATACTCCCTGTGACATTGCAACAACAAGAGAGACATGGTATGTGATTTTGTAATAAAATATCAAATTTGATTCCAAAGAAAGCAGATAAATAAACACACAAAAAAAGACATGATTGATTACGGAGTTTGGCTAATTGTGCTTATGTCTCCAACAGTGGTTGATGTAGTTTTTTGATTCGGAAATTCTTAGGGTTATAGTACAATGTTTAAATACAACTGTCCGAATTACAAGTTTACCATTAAATCATACTACTATGACTTAACCCCTGCATTCCCAACCCACCTTGTCCAAATCCAACCTATGAATGGGCCTGGCCCACAGGGCAGACACTCTCACTCCGCTATGCTCGAGTGACTGGCCACTTATAAATGAATGAGTCCTGCTCAACATTGCAACATCAAGAGAGACACAGTTTGTCATGTTATGAACTATATCAGAAAATTGATGAATTTGAAATCAAACTTCCAAAACAAGAACACGAACAATTGATAGCAGAGATCGGCTAATTGTGTTTTTGTCTCCGACAGTGGCTGCTGTAGTTTTTCGATTAGGCAAAGTTGCAATACAATGTTTAAATACCACTGTACAAATTACAAGTTTTCTCTGAACCGTACCAGGAGGGGTTTCACCCTGCACCTCCAACCCTTCAAGTACAAATCCAAGATACAAATGGGCCAAGCCTAAAGGGAAGATGGTCTTGTTTCCGTATGCCCGAGCGACTGACCCCTTATCGATGAATATATTAGTCATACTCAACATTGAAGCATGAAGAGAAATACAGTTTGTCATGTTATGAAACTATATCAGAAAATTGATGAATTTGACATCAAACCTCCTGAAATGAAGTGAGTGAAAATCGCGAAATGAACTTGTTTGTTTCTAATTCTATACTACAAGATAAGTCATGTTCTCTCTTTCTCCTCAAGTCAAGAATATGTGATTTCAAACATAAGATGAATAGTTTCTATGATTTCAAACATAAAATTGTGGACATGTTGGTTCAATTACCTGATTGATTGTTGTTGTCAGGGACAGTACTAGAGTTGGGACGATCGTCTGAGGATTGAAGACTTGTAGTCAAGCAGTTCCCCATTTAGTTGTTTGTTTTGCTCTAATCTTTGAATAATGCTATTATTGCTAGCAGTCCATCCTAACAGAAAACTAGAGGAAGAAAAGCAAGAGAGAAATGTTGATTTATACTGTATTGTATTATAATAATGACAATGAAAAGAGTACCTACAAGGAAAATATACTTGTCACGTGTACATTCAATTGTGGAGAATGACGCAGTGAGAATACGAAATTGTACTTGTAGGTGCCGTGACAAGGAAGCTTCCTAGAATACTCCAAGTAAATGCAATTCTAATCATGTGGGGATGGGGATCATTCACTCTTCCTTAGTTTTGCTTCTTGGTTTGATTAGTAAACACTACTGCTAACTATCTATTATGTGCATGTTTTAATCTCCTTGAACATGGAGAATTACGGTGACCGTTGTGATTTTACAAAAACTATGTTTTGGAGCTTCAACAATATGCATAATATGAGAGTATCAAACAAATGAGTGTCTTAATTGTTAATAGAGTGAAGATATATTTTAGTCTTTCACAAATTTTTAACGATCCTATTTAGTTTATGATAAAAACAAAATTCAAATTAGTGTATGACAATTTTATATTCGAGACAAATTAAACATTCTATTATAATTTGTTCCTAGTATGAAAATAATAAGAATTAATTTGAGTTTATTTTTATCAATGACTAAAGTGGACAGTTAGAAAATTAAGATGGATCATCACTCTGATTAATTTTCAATTTTATGGTTGTTGACTAAGTTTAATTAGAAACTTAACGATGAAGATTTAGAAACAAAACAAAATTTGATATAGTATTTAGAAACAACACGAAATTTGATATTGCTGAGAATCATATCCAACTTATGTATATAATTTATCTTTAAAAAACTTACATATAATTACTTTGTGTACTTTTAGTTTTGAGTGATTATTAATTTGAGTGCTAATTATAGGAAAATGAAATATATTTTATAACATCTTAAAATTTTAAGAAAAAAAACAAAAACAGCACATAAAGCACAGCGTGCAAGTTTTGTCCTTTTTTTTTTTGAAGGAAAGTTTTGTCCTTTTTTTATTATTTACTGTTTGTTTTATTTTTAGCTAACAGTCAAATTCTTCAACCATTATTAATTACGAAAGATGCTTGTCTTTTATAATTTCATTTACTTTCATTATCTCTGAAATGTTTTAATATTTTGCAAATATTTATTTACTTTCATATTTCAGCTGTATCCATACAATACGAGTTTAATTCGAAAAATGGGGTAGAAAGACCCTCGTCATGGCATGCTTACTTTTGAATTATTTTGCGAATAAGAGCAGCAAGTTCACAGAAAATGAATGGAATTAATATTCTAGAACTAGATAATAACAAAAAGCACATAATTGAATTGTTTTAGGCGAAAACCACATGATTAATTGAGTTGCATTACATCATACATTACGACAGTTTGGTGTACTTTGTCAAAAATATTTGCCGACATTTTAAGATTATTATTTTATTTATTTGAAAAGAAATCTGTGATAAGGGACACTCTTCTAGACCATCAATCCACCATCAGCAGCAATCAGTTACCATTGTTAGGAACAAAAGTCAGCAAAACATAAACAAACAAAGCAAACAATCGACAGCAACAAGCCGATGTACGGACAAACTTTATTATATTGTTACTGAGTTATTTGATATTGGCTTCAAGTCCTACTAGTATACAAGGGAGATAACTTAAATTTCTTTACAAGTGATTTTTGAAGTCCTAAAGTTTTTCAGCTTTGAATTGAGGTAACATCCATTTAGCCTAAGTTTCACACAAAAAAGAAAAAAAAAAGATTTTTCAAATTTTATCACGTACCAAAAAATAATGATTTTTCTATATGAAAAAAATAGATCACACACAAACATAACTAAAAAAATATCAAAAATGAGTTTTTTTAATAAACTTAAACAAACAAGCCTAATATGTAATTATCCTTCAAAAGAAGAAATATGTAATTTGAACTCAAGATATTTAGTTCTTATAAAGGGGCTATTTTACAAGTTTATTTTAAACTTGAATTTCATTTAGCCTTCTTTAACGCCCTTAAAAAAAAAAAAAAAGTTTTTTATTTAATCCAGTTAAGAATACAAAATAGTTTCTATGATAATGAAGGATTGCTAAATAGTGTAAAAGGAAAACAAACACAAATTAAATAAAATGTTTGAAGGAACTAAA
>Ga0099826_10003684_pt1 | contig 10504 bp, 8 predicted proteins | sample Mtrugardesep15_FD_76830 | JGI IMG/M metagenome (GOLD analysis project Ga0099826, IMG submission 76830) | Root nodule microbial communities of legume samples collected from California, USA - M. trunc garden sep15 | ecosystem: Host-associated > Plants > Roots > Nodule | place: USA: California...
ACACCAAAGTGCTTGTTCCATCTTTTAAGACAATTGCTTGTTCACTTTTTGAGTATTTATTTTGTAACACTTTTCTTCCGTCATATTTATATCTTGTCTCTTAAATCTAGACTTAATCAAAATACCACTTGGTAACTTGAGCAAATTTGAATCATTGGATGAAAATATAATGACTAACATTTCAAATTTGTGGAGGAAAAATATGAGTTGTTTAATCTTCATCTGGTCTCACATTGTAGACAATAATGATTGTCATTTTTTACAATAATATGTACCAATCTCTTCCTTTTTTCTTCCTGCTTTTTGCAAATCACACGTCCTACTTTCTCTTCCCCTACTTCTTTTTCTTATCTTTTTATCTTTCTTCTCTACATCTTTTACTAAAGGTGTGATTAGTGAGAGGTGTGAGAATCTTTCTTAGTGACATATGGTTTAAATGTTTCTAACCAACATCAAATTTTGAAATATTAACTTAATCAATTGTATCTATGGCACTTGAATTAATATTCTATACAAGATTTCTAATTGCTTTTATTGTCAGATCGCTTATTATACCGTCACATGCATGGTTACCACAAAGATGCACACATTACAACACTATTGTTGAATGGTTATTGCATACCCTCAAAGAGGTACATTACAGGTTACAGCACTATTATTACTGAAAAACATTATGCCGCTGAATATGAAAGCACACTTCTGTCAGAGTGGCAACAGAGTTTTGCTGCTATGGATCCAAACCCTCAATGACAGCATTTACTAATTACCTAGCTCTATATAATCTAAGATTTATATATTTGGTTTACATATATGCTCATCAAAGGATGGATTCTCTTTTCTTGTAAACAAGATCAAGCCTCATATTATGGTTAACCAATCAAACTGATACAGGACATAGTTGTTTTAAGTGGGGGAGGGGGGCAGATATAAATTATGTACATGGATCAATTCTATTTCTGATTTGCAATGACCAATATATAGAACAATTATTATATTTCTAATTTGTAAAGAGTTTACATGAACATAAGATGAATTGCATCATCAAAAATTTAAGCACAATATGATATCATAAGGCAATTCAAACGACGATAAGTCGTACACAACTCAACAAAGACACAAAAACTAGAACAAAGTACAAGAATCAATACATCGGATATTGTATTCTTCATATTACACATAAAAGAAGGATTTCAAGAAGTGACAATGGGAATAACAATGATGAGAACCAGAATAAGCAAGAGTATAATCCCAATGCACATCCACTTCCTGCTACTTTTCTGATACTTTTTAGCACCTTGTAGATTCTTTGTACCATCTTTAACATAATGAGAAGCATGAAGAACATGATGTTCAATATCATCCATTTTCTCACCTTGTGCTTCAACCATAACAGCCATATCCAAAAATATTTGATGAAGTTCTAACAAACTCTTCTCAATCTCTTTAGCAGCATCATGTCTGTCTTGTATCTCAACCACAGTTTCCAGAACCTTTCCTCTTCCATGTTCTTGTATTGCCTTCCCTAAGAAACTTTCATCATCTCCATTTGATATTATCTTCTCAATTACCTCTTCATCAGCATGTTCTCCTGTCACAGTGTAATATCTTCTCCCTACTGTTTCTTTATATTCACTCATCATTTTCTGCCTCAGTGCCTGTTGTAACAAACAAGGTTTCATAAATGTATGATTGATAAATGTTACTTGTTACAAGATAACATAATGCTAAAACTAAATACAACTTTAGAATCCAACATCATCTGAGATTAGTCTTATTTAGTTATTTATTAATAGAAATATGGTGTTTCTGGTTTCTAAAAAACATCATTTTTGTAAAGTTTTAGATGTAAAAATTGAAAATTTAAGCAAAGAACAATATCAAGAAAACATAAGACACCCAAAATTTAAAATTGAGACATTTAAAAAAAAGCTCAAGAGAAATTAACAAGGGTAACTACCTGAAACTCCATCATAAGCTCCTTGAGTTTCTTACGCAAGCCATTAGTAACAGCAATTCTAGTTCTATAAATTGCTGGTGAACCATCTTTAAGCCCCGAGAGTCTTCTATTAGCAGCATTAGCACGGTCCATTTCTTCAAGTTGAGTCCTAATACACTTTGCTTTCTTCAAAACAGTTACAATATCTTTGTTAATTCTTTCCCTCAATGCTTTCAAAGCTTCAGTTTTGTGAAGACTCTTGCTCTCTTCATTTGCTTGTTCAAGCTTTGTTAGTATATCGCGAATTTCACCCATTTCTGTTCTCACTTTCTCCGCCTCTTCCAAGAACAAATTCATATCAGTTTCCAAATGGGTCAATGAAGATCTTGTTAATTCAACACCACCTTGTTTTTGATGAAGACCAGCTTCTAAATCAACTTCATCTTTCATAGCAGCTTTTTTTAGATCAACATAGTTGGTGAATGATTTTGTCATTAGATCATTCATTTTTGATCAATTGGGTATAAAGGGTTTTCCTGCATAGATAAACAGAATATAAATTTGAAGGAAAAATGAAGATTAATTTACAAAATTTGTGGAGTTATGAACTACAAAAATAATGATTTTTTGCAAAAATAGAAACATGAGATGAGAAAGATTACTTACCTTTTTGATTGTGAGAGATTTGAGAGAAGAGAAAAAGGAAAGTGAAGAGAAAGAAGCGCAGATTGAGAAGGAAATTTTTGAGGGATCTAGAGTGTTGAAGTAGATTTGAATATTGAAAGGAAGTGAAGGTTTTTTATGAGTTGGGAAAATGGGTCTAACGGCTAGTTTTTGTAGAATAATCAAGTAACCGTTATTGTTTTCTGTGAATCCAACGGCTATATTTATGTTTGGGATTCAAGACAAAGGACAAGTTTTCTTTCTACAAAAGTTGTTCGGCCCATTTTGGTGTTTATTTTTCTCGGTTAAATATTTTTTAATCCTTATAATATCACGAGTTTTTAACTTTACGTCTTTCCTTCAAAAAATAGTTATGTCTTATTAAAGTTTAATGGTAATTTTAATCATTTATAATTCTACAGTTTATAAAAATATTTTTTTTTATTCAAAAAAAAAATATTTCTTATTTTAAAAACATCATATGAAAAATAGATATTTTTAGTTCTCAAAATGGTCTTTATAAAATGTAAATAGGTATTTAAAGTGAATAATTTTTTTTAGGAGCATATTTTTAAGTTCTCAAAATGGTCTTTATAAAATGTAAATAGGTATTTAAAGTGAATAACTTTTTTTAGGAGCTAAATTTAAAACTCAGTCAATTTATGAGGACTGAGTATATATTTGACTCTTTTTTGTTTGCCTTTGGTTTCCAAAAAAGAAAATACGTAAGTGTAAACTAATTTTACGGTAAGGTCAAGTCAAGTAAAATTTTGTGAACTTCAATTAGTAGTCGATTAAAACTAATTCATATGACATTGCATTTCTACCAAAAAAATTGATAATGCATTTTCATTAAATTCATTGTTTTTAAATTAATAGTGTAAATAATTCTCTTAAGGAGTTTCATTCTCTCTAGTGTATGTTAGATGGACTAGTTTAACTTTAAAAAAATAAAAAATAATAATAATATTTGATAGTTCATAAGATCTACTAATTTGTCATTGATGTTAATAATAATAATAATTTGATCTATCTATTCTAAAAAAGTACTAAAACATTTTAAAGGAAGACCTAAAATTAACATAACAAATACTGGCGTGCATTGAAATAGTTCCTAAAAAAAACTAACAAATATAATTAACGGATTTCTGCAACTAACAAATCTGATTTTTCATTACAACTCACGCATTTTTTCCACTAATTTCTTCCAGTTAAATTCTTCATGCATTTTTTCCCTTTAAATCAATCCCTCAAACCGTGTAAAGTTGCAGATGTTGATTTACATTATCTTATCATATTCCGAGCGGATTTGATTTTTTTTAACCCTCTAGTTCATGGATAAAATAGACTGATAATGTGTAGTTTAACCCGAGCTCTCTAAAACCGTTCATTCTTAGGTTGAATTTATTAAACGCTTAAGTTCAACCACATAATTGAATTTGACGATATGAAATTGCCAAAATCAGTAAAACTCCTTGTCAGAATCAATTGTTCAATACAACAACAACAACAATAACAAAAGAAACCGACTGAGTTGATGAACCAAGAAGAAGAAAAGACGCCAGAATACTGCCTTCAGCAAACGAAAGACATACACACTTTCTAGTTGTAGCCTTCTCAATCATGATACTTCTTATTTAGAGCAACGAGCTTGATGGTTTATTGTTTTTATTATATGAGCTTGATATCCCTATTTTAATTTTTTGGATTATGAGCTTGATATCTCTACACATTTAGATTCAACTCTGCAAATAGCAAACAGCTCGACATTGTCAGATTCCACTTTCCCGTTTTCGTTTATTCGACAAACGTCCACAACATTACACCTAATTTCTAAGTAATCAACCTTTTCTCGTAAAGAGACTCGTATTGCCTGTTGCTGCATTGTGCAATTTACGTTTGTATTTTAGTTCAACCTAAAACACACTGGTACCAAACAACACAATCTAGCTCAAGAACCTTTTCTCCACTCAAAGAAAACGATTTCCTAGATTTAGATTGAAGTCATTAAACTAATACATAACCAATTAAAAGCAGCATGCACACGACATCAATTACTATGCAAAAATGAATACTTGAGTTTTTAAAAATTCTACGAATACACGAAAACAAAAACAAAACAAGTCAAAATTTCCCAACTATTGTACTTCCAATCCAATCTATTCCAATATCAAATCAAAGTCACAAAAGGAATAATAGCCAATTGCTTTTTCGCAAGAGCTGCCATCTTCCATCAAATTTACTTCATCTGGACAATTCCGGCACTGATCAGCTTTTGGATCTTGTCCATCACACCCGGGTTCTTGGTATGTTCCTGTGCAGCTTTAGGATTTTCCTGGAAATCAACCAATACCTGCATACAAAGCCAACCATTATAACCACATCTTATTACCGTGGCACATTATACACAATTATGCAGCGAAGGAAAAAGCAAACCTGTCTCATAACAGGGTCTTGAAGGATGTTCTGAATCTCTGGATCTGACATTGCCTTAGCCTGAAAAATATTCAAAATACAGCATTTATTATATTTAAATTATAATTTCTGAATGCAAAGATTTTTGCACTATACGACAAACCTGTCTCTCCTTCAACTCTTCAGGAGTTACATCTCCACGACTGGTTCTATTAATTTGCTTCACACAGCTGAAACGGATATACATGGTTAAACATGATTTGCAGCCAAAAAGGGAAACTGGAAGTGTTAAACACATTGCACGGATTTTAACCAATATAATATGTACCTTCGAACCCCTTCAAGCAATTCCTGGTTGTTTGCATCATGTTTCAACCCTTCCTGATATGTTTCCAAAGCCTTTTCATATTCTTTCATGAAAAATTGAACCGCACCCTTCCGGGTATAACCCTTGGTGAAGGTCGGATCAAGCTCAATACACTTCTCTGCATCCTTCAAACCTTCAGGCATTGCCCCTAGTTTTGTGTAACATGCAGCTCTGTTACTATAGGCCTGAAAGAAATGGAGCATTCGAACATGTTAGGATTCAGATAACATAACCATAAGGACCACCTGATTCAAAGAGTATTATTACCTTAGGATTTTTCGGGTTTCTTTTTATAGACTCTGTGTAATGCTTAATAGCTTCAGGATATTTCTGCTGCTTAAAGTATTCATTCCCTGCAAGACAAGGCTTTCATACATTAACACAGTCTACAAATAAGATTGAGTTAAAACGAAAATGTGGAAATAGAGGCTAGGAGAAGGATGCTTGCAGGAAATGAAGAGCCTGGAAGATCAGACTAAGAGATAGTACCTTTTTCCCTCTCCTCATCAGCCAAATTTGGATCGAAGTATTCTTGTTGTTCTAGTTCTTTCTTGGCCTTCTCAGCTTCATTGAGTTTCTTCAGGGTGTCTGGGTTACGGTGCTCTGTAAGTGCTTTTTGGTAAGTCTCAATGACGGGTTCATAATCTTTGGAGCTTTTTGCCGTTTTACCCATGGCAGTTCCTTTCCTTGTCAGAGCTCTTGCTATCATCTTGTAGTCGGCTCTTAGCTCTCGTCCTCTTTCAACAGCCTTATCACAATCTTTTATGCAATCATCATACTGAGAAGATTCAAGTAATATTTATCAGAATACATTACAGGAAAGAAGTGTCCCTAGACTTACTTTAGAAAACCTTAGATTTTTCTCTTACTAATCCTATTCAAACATTAGGAAATCTTCCTAATCCTATTTAAACACTCAAACCATTGTAAAAATTGACCAGGTTCTGTAACCATGAAACACTGAAACAAGCTTTAACAACAAAACCACTGTTATGTTTTGGATGCTAAGTGCAATAAGCAGGTATAATTATAGATCTTTAAGACTTACACTTCATAAATATCAAATTCTCTTGGAGGTTGCCAAATACTCTGCTGGAAAATCAGAGTATTTTGCATATAATGGAATAACTACATAAAATCCTAAATTCTCAGCAGTCTAGAAATATTATTGGGGTTGTTAAAGGGTCATTTAACTCCGGTGTAATTAGATTCCACGATTACAGAACTTATAAGACATACAGTTCATGATAATAAACCAAAGTCAACCTTCACTACCAAGGTAACCTTAAGGCATTGAATGTGAGACTGGAGAGAGGGAGCAGAGGGCTTTGGTGCGAAGGGGGTAAAGAATAGGAGCATCTTCACTTTTCTGGGAGAGTATTAAGGTATCAAAATGAAAATCTTATCGATAATTTTTTTTTCTTTTTGAAAGTCTAATAAAGAAGATAATGGATTTAAAAATTTATTCAAAATCCTCTAAAACGCCGTTCAAAGTCCTCTCCAAGTGCATTTTTAAGTTCCCGCATACTGTAAGGTTTTAGTCTATTGAAGAAAAATATGTCATGCAAGGTGAGGAGACTAAGTCAGTCACAACTTCCCTTTTACTTCTTCTTTTATCCAGAAAATTCTCTCCTCCATTCTCCTATAAACTCCCAAATAAAGCCTAAGGGTCTGTTTGAGAGATTATGAGGGAAGGGGAAGAGAAGGCTTTGGATAAAAGGAAGGAGGAAATGAAAATGGTAGAAAGGATAGTCCCCTTACTCGAATGGGCAGTAAATTTTTCTTTGTAATACTTAAATCCCTCCAAAATGGGAGAACTCAGACATTTGGAGGAGGGTTTGATAAATTCTTCAAATCCAATACTTATATCGTTATAATACACTCAAAATTAAAAATATATTAATCCCAACCATTCATTTACAAGACTCTCTCAAATAAGGTGTAACACCCCACTCTATAAATTGATAGCATCATAGATATCAACGCATCACCCACAGACAAAAGTATGTTTCATCACACACTTAATTCCCAGCTTTCATAAAACAATAGTTCTGTCTAACAGTAAGATGTATTATCACCACTTCAAAGTATCAGGAACAAATCAAGATACTTGTCCCACATATAAAACAAAATAATGTATTTTCATGGCCAATACATGATAGCCTTCTCAATTTGGTTACGCCTATTCAATGGAATTCTCATGGGGTTTAATTGGAAATAGTTAAAAGGACAAGTTTTGAGCACAACAGACTAAGTTAAACCCTTCTTCACCTATGGAAAAAGTTAAACAGGCTACATTTTAACACCTTTTCACCTATGGGGTCAAATTAAAAATCACTGCCCCTTTCGCATAGAGATAGCACAGGTAGACCATATACTATAACTAAGCAAGTAAGCAGTAAAATTATAGTCAAATAAATTACCTTAGCAATGAAACTAGACTAAACTTAGATAGAACAATGCATAATTAACAAACAATAGAAACACAATGCATGCATACATATAAACACACACATACATGTAGATAAGTATTTGTCAAAAATATATAGATATGCAAATTGATACCTTTCCCATTTCCAAGTATACAGCAGCACGGTTAGTGAGAAAGGAAACATCTTCATCATCCAATTCCAAAGCTTTTGAATAATGCTGAATGGCGGTATCAAAATCCTTCTTCTTATACGCAGCATTACCAGCCTCCTTCTCCTTCTGCGCCTCAGCTTTCCTCTGCTTCACTTCCTTCTCCTCATCAGCCACCTCCATCGGCTCCGGTTCAGGCTCAGGCTCAACCTCCGCCTGCTTTGTCACCTCAGGTTCAGCAGCTCTCTTCCTCTCAGAACTGGTCGGCATATCAGGCATATCCACATCATCACCACCTCTTCCAATCTTAACATTAAGCAAAACCCCAAAAGCTTGCATAACTCTCTGATCCTTCAAATACAAATTCAAATTATTGGGATCCTTTTGAATATCTTGCATCATCTTCACAAAATCAGGTTGTTGAAGATAAACCCTAGTTGTAGGATCAGCCGTAAGTTTCGCCCACATCTCCGGTCCAGAAAAAGCATCACCAAAAGGATTAGCGCCCGGCGCAGAACGTGACCTAGAAAAACTCCCGGCCGCGGCTTTTTGAGCATCGGCTAAACCTGATTTCAATGGTTCATTATTAGGATCAATTTCTAACCCTTTCTTGTAAGCTGAAACGGCGTCGTCGTATTGAGAAAGACCGAGATGAGCGGCACCGAGACGGCTGTAACCCTTTGACCAATCAGGTTTGAGTTCGACGGTTTTCTTTGCATCGGTTAAAGCGTCAGTGTAATTCTGGAGAGAAGCGTGAGCGGCGGATCGGTTGGAATAGAGAACGTGGTTGGTGGGGGAAAGATCGATGGCTTCAGAGAAGTGACGGATTGCGGTTGAGAAATCGCCGGAGGAGAATGCAGCGTTGCCTTTGGCTTTAGCTTCGTCGGCCATGGATGATAGATCGGAGTTGAATTCAAAAGGGTTTTGGGGATTTTGCGATAGGAAGAGTGAGTGAATTGAAGAGTAAAGAGAGAGAAAGAGTGGGTTAGGTTTATATATATGAGTAATGAGTAATTAATTGGTTCTTAACCAGAGAGTTCTACTAGGGTCTGGGTTTGGGGTTCTCGAATGTTCTGCCAATTATGCATATACGGAGTATTTACCTGTTTTTGCATAAACCGATCCAACATGTTAATCACACGAATGCGATCATTTACGGGTCGGGTTACCCGTTGTTATTATTGATTTATTATATTATTTTCAAACAAAAACTTAAGAAATACATGTCTATTTTTTGTTTGAGTTCAATTTCTCCCTAATTTTATTTAGAATAGATTCTTATTCCAAATGAGATTTTTGTAGATTAAAAGAAAAAATCTATCAAAATTATTAGTTTTTAATTTTCAACCCACAACCCATGAACCAAGTTCGCAATCATATTGGTTCCGTTTGGGTTTGATAGTAAAAAATGTAAATTGGGTGAAAAACTCGATATGTTGAAAATTAAACAGATTGGGTAAGAGGTTTGGTCAAACCCACCCAACCCAACCTGTGTGTATCCCTATTTTTGCGATTCAAACATTAGTTTTCTTTTCATCAATTTTACTCGTATTATTTCAATTGAAAATAATTAAATATACTTAAAGATATTTTATTGACTTCAATGCAATTTTGATCCCTTTATTTTTAAATTTCTTAACTTTTGATACCCCTTTTTCTAAAAAAAACTTTTTGGTTCCGCTATTTAGGAAATCAACGAAAATTTTCAGTCTCCCTCCTCTCTGCATGATGTGACCTACCCTTTAATGATGTTGATTCTACATGATTTGCATTAATTTAATCTCATTGTGTACATGTCACCACATACACAAACAGTTAAGATAAGAATTCACCATAGAGGAGAACTAGGCGTGTCAAATGGTATATAAATGGTCAAGTATCTTACCTGAAGTGGAACTATGATGTGGACAAAATATCCCATAAGCAGTTGGTTGACTTGATTAAAAGTGAATGGTACAAAAGCATCAGGTGTCGTTGGTACTGGAACCTTGGATTTAGCTTTGCATGTGGCCTAAGACAGTTGAACAATGATGCTGATGTTTTGAATTTCATTGAGAATATCAATGGTTTTGACATGTCAGACGATTATGCGGAGCATTCAGCCAACAATCCTATTGTTAAGGAAGAGATCATTGATCTTGGAAAAGTAATGAGACTGGTTTTGACATTGAAATGGAGAGTGGCGATGAAAGAATCAATGGCGTTGAAGTTGAGTTTCAGAATGAAGGAGGTGTGAGGGTAGACCCATTTGAGATTGAAGTTAAGGTTCAAAATGAAGGTGTGTGCAACACCCCGTTTTCCCAACATAAATAATTATAAAGAATATCAGAGTTTTTCATCAAAACGGAGCATTACATTCAACTTACAAAAATTCCACTATATAAATAGAATAAAAGTATTATTTATTAAAATAATATGTCTTTATAAAAATCCAATAATCATGCAGCGGAAATAGTTTCAACATCATAAAATGGTCTTTGGCTCTAAAGGCCATAACATCCACATCATACTTATTTATTATGAAAATAGTTCAAAACGTTCAA
>Ga0099826_10003685_pt1 | contig 10504 bp, 7 predicted proteins | sample Mtrugardesep15_FD_76830 | JGI IMG/M metagenome (GOLD analysis project Ga0099826, IMG submission 76830) | Root nodule microbial communities of legume samples collected from California, USA - M. trunc garden sep15 | ecosystem: Host-associated > Plants > Roots > Nodule | place: USA: California...
TCATTGACCTATGGTTTTTGCTTTAAAAATAGTGACTTTTGGCTTCAAGCGAATTTAGTTTCAAAAATTATATTTTGTCTTTAGACTCAACATTGGGCAATAAATCACCTTTTGTTACTCCAAAACTCACTATTTTTAAGGTTAAAAAACAAGGGTTGGAACCAAAATGACAACAAATATAAAAATAGAGGACTAAAAAATTTAAATTTAAAAAAAGTTGTGTTGGCAACACCATCTTTTGAACATTTTTTTATTAGTTTATATCATTGTGGGTTTACACTTTGAAAATATAACTCATTTAAAGTGGTGAGACATACATTAATTTAATTCAATAAAAAAGTGAATATTAAAGAAAGGGTTCAAAAGCGAGTGTTTAAAAATAAATGACTATTTGTGGTTTGATAAAATACACGACTAAAAGTGACATCAAAGCATTGACATTTGAGATGGTCTAGAACACAAAATATAGCACACAATTATATGAATTTGTACTCATAAAACATGACATCAATGCTTGTATGCAAAAAAAAATAATTACATGAAAGCCTATAAAGGTAGTAATTTTGAAATTCCTTCTTTGCAAACTAAAACAAGACAATCACAACATCTCCAAACATAATACTAATAAATTACTAACAAAAAAAACTACACAAAGAAACAATTAGTTTTTTTGGTTCACTCCTATTTATCAAAACATAATATTTAATTAAAACATCTATATCATCTCTTTTCTTCTATTCCTTTCTCATCAATTAAACTAACTACTACAGAGCAATATGCATGCAAATTGAAAGAACAAAAAAAAGGAACAAGAAAAAAGAGAGAAGAACACAATCAGTCTAAACAGAAATAAGAATATATAGTTCACAATGAAGCATATATACCATCATCTTCACTCTCAGTTTCAGTGTCAGCTTCATCTTCACTAAAATCATACACCTTTTGCTTTATATTCAACCATTTTTTCATCACTGTGGAGGGCCAAAACACCTGCATTAATCAAACCAAAATATTAAGTTTTAACAAAATGCAGCTGATATTTATTTGTATATCCTCAGCTTAACATAGAAGTTTACAAAGCATGTTAAAAGGCTTAAAGGTTACCTCTGAACGTTTTCCTTTCCTTGCTTTCATTGCACTTCGAGTCAAAATACTCAAAAGAACTTGCTTACTGTGCCATACTTTCAAAGCTCAAGCTCTTAATTAATAGGTAGCTAATAAGTAACTAACTAATAGGTTTAGGTCCTCTCAGTTGTAACAATTAATAAAACAAAGTTGCATTTATTAATTATATTATTATTTTTATATAAAAAGTTGGAGTTGTTTAAATGCACTATAGAAAGGAGATCCAAATAGAACAAATAGAAAAGGACATGCGAATGTGTGACATGACAATTTCACCAAAGATATCCACAACCACAACTTTCATAAGGTGTGACATAATGTTGGTCCTAAAACAAATCACAGCATTCTAAGAGATAAATCAGTTAACCAATGCCAAAAAAACAGAATTGTTCATACAACAACAAAAAAAAACTATATTGTTTTTCATATTCAGTTAATCAACTAGCTAATAAAAAAAATAGTTACATTATAAATAATCCAAATGGCTATTTTTTTCTATTAATTTAGAACAATAATGCACAAATTAATATCTACTTCATTATCAGATTCACTACAGCCACAAAATGTAGATGTTAATACATCACAAGCCACACTAAAACTGATGAATAATGATAGGATATTTTTTCTATATATTCATAACATACCAAATTCATATTATTTTTCTCAATCGGACAAGCAACTAGTAATTAACAAAAAATATAGCAAATCATAAAATAATCCAAATGGGTATTGTCTTCTATTTTTGTTCCTGTTTAGAATAATAATGCATAAACTAATAGGTACTACAGTAGCAGAATTAACTGGTGCCACACAAAATGTGGAAGTGAATACATCAGCAGAAACCAAAACAGAAATTGATGACGAGTGGTGGCCAAAAAGAATAGATACTTACAAATCTAGCATCAAGTGTGCAAGATTTAGCATTGATCCCCACAATGGAGAATGGAGAAGTTTCCCTAACAAGCAAAGATCTTGTAATATTAATAAGAACCGGATTTGAGACTTTATAAATGGATGATTAGCTCAAAGAGGCGTTTATATGAGTACAACTTTTTCCCTTCATTCGTACCTTTATATATATATATATATATATATTAAAAGTTGACAACATAATTAATATTTTGCGCAAAATATTATTCTTTTTATACAAAAAAAAGTTTAGATGAGTTGGACTGTGGGGACTCACCAGAGTCGGGATAGATTTCAAGTCTTAAAGATTATTATTTTTTTATACAATTTTTTTCATGTAAGTTAGACTTTGGAGGTTTATCGAGGTCAAGGCAGGCTAAAGAGTGCTTACACTCCACCCATCAAAGAGGTCCACACATTGATCAGCGGGAGTTAAACTCACAACCTTTTAGGTGAATTAACTTTTTATCAACTAAGTCAATCTTTATGTTGTGTATGACTATTATTAAATCACTTTTTGTGTATAGATATATACAATATTTACTTTTCATATTGCAAAACAAACTAGTAGTATTAATCAGAGTTATATATATTTGAAAAAAAGAAAGAATAAATGTGTCTAATATATAATTAAGAACTTGGGGAGTATAAGCAAATGTTTTTTTTAGGTAAGGAAATGTACAACCGTGAGATTTCAAGTAAAGATGTTTAACCTAACAATATCGACATTATTAGTTGAGTTAGGTCTTACGGACAATTCAATTATTAATATTAGCGTAGGTCGGTAGACAAGTATTCTCTTCTATGTTTCCCCTCAATTCTCTTATGGTAAAAACAGGTATAGAATTGACAGCCTCAGCAGCATATTTGTTTTATTAAATTGACCCACAAAACTGAATGATGATTTGACAAAGTGAAGCCATGTCGGGCAAACGCACTATATGTGAAGGTAACAGTGTTGAAAGCATGCATCCATCTAAAATCTATTCTATTTTATATCAAATGGACAAGCAAGTTGGTGGGGAATAATAACAACTCGATCGTGTGTTTCAACTTTCAATACTTATTTTAACTTAACAAACACATTAATAATGTTAAAAACTTTTGGTAAAACTCGAATTTTTCGAGTGGCAACTTGGAATTCTTAATGCTAATGCCGACAACAATCATGTTAGTGTTAGATATTGTTTAACTATAAACATGAATATTAATGGACAAGCCAAATAAATAAACAAATCATTTCCTAATACTAATAGGATCTACAAATTTTTTGGATTGGATTCATAGACATCAATTGCTCGTGTGGAATACACTAATAATTGATCTCAAACAATCAATGAATCGATGAATAAAGTAATTAGTCACATATTACACGTTGATACATCTCACGCACCGAACCGATTATTGCCACGCGACTTTAGCACACAAAAAAATAAACACCAGAATGAAGGTGATGTATTTTAAATTGTGAGGGAGTAGCTTCACATAGATACATTCGACTCAAATTTAGGGCAACATAAAGCACCGATTTTGACCCCAAATTACTGACAACACTATGTTTAACATCTTCATTTACTCCCTAAACTACAGTGATGTTTTCTCAACTCGACAGAATGTTACACACAACAAAATGAAGATGTGTTTTCATGTCATGGAAAAAAGTGATGGAGATCCACAGTAGTGTGAATGATAGACAAGTTAAGTAAAATACATTTTTTTGAAAAACTTCTAGCCTCAACTTCATTGCCCACAACAACAATCTTTGAAATTCAGCCAGCTACGGAGTGATCACATTATGGTACAACGGCTCCTCTCTTCAGCTGGTTGTGAGTTTACTTGCTGGAACCTCTGTGACTCGGATGGATTGTATGTGAATTCCGATGTATCCAGCCCATACTGCAGAAGGAGCACCATTGGTGTCAGTTAGTCATACACAATGCAATAATCATTTTACATAACACAAAAATAATAATGTTGACCCTTTCAATAGTCTCTTGCAAAAATCAGAGATAGTCCTAAACAGATCTATGTAAATATAGTAAATATACGCTACTGTGTACAGATGGCAAATAGACATTTATTGTGAAAATACCAATGCAAAAAAGACATCATGTTTTACATGACAAGAAAAACACAGTACAATCAGGTTTAGCCATTCATTATAGACATGAAATCAACAAAATGATCAAAATACTTCATACTGACTTGCTATGAAGCTCAGATACTTAAATACAACATGGGTGCCATATGGCCAAGATACTAACTACTTAGATCCAACAAATGGAAAAAGTTGTCCTTATACGGTTTGGCCAATCCTCACCTCTTGAGCTACTTTTTGGGTTGAATTAAGCATAAATTAGTCCATATAAAAATAGCAGCCAGAGATACAATCTATGAAGCACGGAGACCGGCACGTCGACACGGATAATAATTTGAGAAAATGACATAATTCAGTGTAATCATATGTGTTGGTGTCGGACACCGACGCGTGTCCGACACCAGGACACGCCTAATCCGAGGAGTGTCCGTGCTTCATAGGATAAAGTGCATGTGGGAGTGTGCATGAGACGTTCAAGATGAACCTTAGGCGGAAGGTAGATCGGAGGGAGACACTGCAAATGGTGGTATCATTCTGGATACTCCAAAGATGGAGGAAATCATAAAGGAAAACGGTTCCCAAAAAAAATGTGCTGATGGACAGCAAGTCTACTGAGTAAGCATAAATTAAGATTTTTTCGCTAGGATCTGAATACTATCTTTGAATTTGGACTACAGGCCTAATTCAACCCCAAAAAGCAAGCTCAAAAGGTAAGGATGAGGACTGCCCAAATCTTATAAGGAAATTTTTTGTCAAATCTCTAGGTGAGGTGGGATCTCAACACTCTCCCTCAAACAAGACTACAACTACAACATGTTTGGTGTGTGGACAAATGCAAGTGGAATAATAGAAATTACAACAGATATGTTATACAAAATTTATAAAAGAAAGTATAAACATATAATACAAATGCATGGTATTTGTAAAGAAACGTTGATATTTTCGTAATATTTGATGATCAGGACTTACAACAAGACATGTGATCATAACAAAAAAGCATAAAAACATATCTTCTCTTATCCATATAAGAAATTTATTTGTTTACTTCTAAATATGTCACAAACGTATCTTTCAATAACCAATGTCAAAATGTTGCACAAAAGCATCACTAGTCCTATTTAAAACAAGTCTTGCACTCTATTCAGGTGTTTTATGCTTATTTCATATACCAAGAGAAAAGACAATTCTGTCAATTCAAACATTCGATCACCACCATCCTCAAATGGATCATGTAGATATCCACTAACATCCCACAACCAAGTCAAGTCACTCTTTTTTTATTTCCTCAAAGAATGAATAGAGTACGCATTCCAATTCTTCTCATAACATGATGAATAACGAGCCTAATCCCCCATTCACTAGTCCCCCATTCACTAGTACCTATTTCCACATGTGCTATGCTTTTAATACTGACTAAACAAGGAAATAAATCATGAAATGTACCGAATCTGTAAAACTAATCCTAAGATTAAGATATGATGTTATGTAAAATATTGTAGGCTAAAATATTGATATTATGATATATTTTTCATATACTCTAACAAGGTCAAACTATTGCCAGTTCCCAAGGGCCAACAATTTATCACTAGATTTTAAAAGTATTCTCGAGAAGGTGAGCCAGCGGTGGGGAATCCTTTGGGGAAGGAAAGAAATACACATTTAGATTTGTTATGGAGAAAGAAAAGTGAATCATAAACCTCTTTGGCCTAAAAGGGCTTCACCACTGCTATAATAGCACCACAAAGTAAAACTTACGACAAGCAAATGAAAAATTCTCAACACAAGATTAATAAATAAAGTGAAATACAGAGACAAAAGATTGCACCTTTTCCCTCATCCTTGTACTCCATGCATCATTTCTGCTGGAACGAGGATCAGTTGTGCCTGTAACCGGTACACCTGGTGCAGGTCCTGCTGGTCTATTGAGCAAAGGCTGACGGGCTTGCTGCCTTGGATTAATGAACTCTTCATCACTATCGTAATCTACTGGCCTATTTGCTGCCCGAACAATAAGGGCTAAGATGAAAAGAAGTGCCTACAATTCCACAAGCATAACAATTGGCACATCACATTCACATAATACGTGTATAAAACTTTTTATCTTACTATGTATCTCTCCAAAATCCTGGTGGTATGTAAGTAGGGTACGGTGAGAGGAGACTTTTTCAATACAGTAAAATATAATACTAAATCAAACGAAAGATATGTCAATGGTAAGGCACTTTGTTTCCAAGACATTTGAATTTCAAAGTTGAAGACAACTGAATTACTCAAATATGCCTATTTAACTTTATATTTACTCCCTTAACCATTTTGTCTTCTTCTTTTTGCTTTTTCAGAACTGATTGATAAATGTTTTTTCTTCAACACTTCCCTGTGAAACTATATCCTTATGATTTCACTTGTAATCGATAGAACCTACTTTTAAAAGCATGGCCAAAAAATTCATATATTAAAAGTTGACTCTGGTGTAACAACTACCATGATGTTGGTTACAATCAACTTGGCTGTATGGTAGGTGTTTCTATCAATTAAAAAAATAGTCTATTTCTTTGATCATGAATTCAAACATATTCAGAATAAGTTATTAGTTCTTAGCGTATTTTCAATCATAACGGTTCTTGCTTACCTCAAAGATAACAATCCCAAGAGCAACCCATTTCACAATAGTCCAGTTCTCTCTCAGAAAGTTATATAGCATATCAAAATCTCCAGTTTTGTCCCTTGGAATTTCCTGAAAAGAAGATAATTATAAGATGGAAAATATAACTTCTAGTATTTCCTATCATAAAATACCAGTCACAACTTACCTCTTTCCAGTTTTTGTCAAAAAATATAAAGGCTGCACATCCAAGCTCTAATAAGATCAACAAGACCACCAAAAATGAATACTTTGTTGGATTAAGGATAACTAAAATAACAATTCTTATAAGATTAATGCATGCATACAAGTGGAAGATATGCTTAAACTCGTGCTTTTGTATATTAGCAGAACTTTTACGAAACACAATAAATATGTTAGGTCATAGCATAAGACATTCTAGAAGGATACACAGCTCAGGCAGCAACCATTCCGTGTCATAGATGCAATACAACCAAAACAAGAAATGACAAAGAGAACTGCCCCAACTCCAATGAAAAGGTAAATAAACCTGCCAAACATGAAATACACAATCAGCTTAAGCAAGTGAGAAGATAAAATAGTACGCGATGTATATTAAAGTAACAATTGTGGTGAATATAATCCATTAGGGCAAACTCAGACAGAAAGTATCAAGACAAAAACAAAACAAAAAATACATGTGACGTTTTGCCCATGACTGTCTCTTGTAAAACGAATACAAAGGTGTCACTAGTAGGTCTAATAATAACTACACATCGAAGAAATATATGTTTTTTCCAACCCACATCCAGTCTGTAGTGTATACCAATATATGGACCGTAAATAAAGTAACTTCATTTGAAGTTTGTTATTTCAACACTAGCAACAATAAGTACTTCATCAATTACACCAAATAGTGAAGCATGCTTCCGACTATAGCACAACTACATTCAATTGGCATTGGAAGATCACCACATATTTGTTTACAATAGAAATATTAAAATACAGGTCATATCACTAACGCTAATTGTAGATGCCTCATTCCTATGACCTAAGTGAATCTTGCAGGAAAGCCCAAATGCATTTTACCCATTATTTTTCCAAAGAAAGTTGGAGTAGTTTTTGCGGATAATTGAATGAACTTTAATCATGGAGATGCAATTCTGAATAATTTTGAAACAACCCCCTACCCCATTAGCACAGGCACAAATTACTTAATTAAATAAAGCAAAGCAAACCAATGCAGCAACAAACTCTAATGAAAACAAAAGGTATAATTGTTTCCTGTAAACTCTACGAGCAATCAACTCAACACATATTTCTCAATCAATACACTCCAAAAACAGGCAAAAAAGGAGCAGCATTCATACCAAGCCTTGGGCAAATTATCAAAAATGTTATCAGAAAGAGGCAAAGCCATAAGCAAAGGTCGGCCAAGTTGAACTAGAGTTTGATCATCACTGGCAGCAGAAAGCGTCATAGAATTATTCGAAGCTTTACTGAATTCAACCAGCAGATAAATACCATATCCCACCATTACCAGACCCGTAATGGTCAGTATGAAGTTCAAAAGCTTCAATAGACATTCCCAGCAACCCCTACAAGCCATCCTCCTCTACTCTTGAATCCTTCAATCAAAATCTAAACAGTTTCCAATGCACAATATTGTTTCTCAGACCTTTCCATAAATCATCAACTATAACATGAAATGAAAGGCACCAAAACATTAACAGCATGATCTTTTGATATACACATGAATTTAAACATTGTGGATTCTATAAGACAATTGGCCCATGTCAATCCTAACCTTAATTTCATCAAATTAAGAAACCCAGTAGAAAAATCTTACGAAAAAATAGGTGGGTGATTTAAGGCATTAATTTTTATGAATATTCAGAAAACCCCCAAATTTATATAATTGATCGTGTTATTTTTAATGAAATTGACCACAATTTTCTGCAAAATCTAGCTCAAAAAAATCATTGAGAAATCATCAAACCGAAAAAAAAATGATTAAATGGGAAAAGTAAAACGGGCAAGATTTTGAGCAAAGAAGGAAGAAAATTGAAAATGTGAAGAATAGGTATGAATCATAGAAGGTGGAATTACTTACAAGTTAGAATGGATGATTTCTACGATTGTTGAATTGCGAAGTTGAAATTTTTGGGATGATGAGTGAAAAGAAAACCGAACAGGAAAAAGAAACGATGATGACTACCTGGAAAGGAATGTGTGTCTGGATTGGAACGACTAAATGACATAAATACCCTTATCCGATACGCGTTTCACACAACTAAAAAACGATATGTTTTCGATGTCGTTTCTGGGACACGTAAGGAATTTCAAACATTACCATTTTCGGTGTGTACGTAAAAAGTCATATGGTTATTTTAGTAAACAAACAGAGTGAGGAATCTAAGGATGTTGTCGCACGGTTACAACTCTAAAAAAACATTATTTCCCCGTTTGAATTAATTAAAAACACAAAAAAAACCTTACTAATGCAAAGAGTTGCACCCCAAATAAATCCACTACACAAAAAAAAAAGTTGAAATTTAATCATAATACAAAGGTTTAAATGCATTTTTTGTTACCTAAATTTATCAATTGTACAATTTTTGTCCTCTCAAATTTAAAATGTGGGATTTTGACTCCATAGGTTTACCCCTTTCTAATTTTGTAGTCCTCCACTCTAAGACCATATGCAATGGTTTTTTTTTTCTTTCAATACCCTTCAACACCCGCTTTTTCAATTTCCAACACTCCACATTTTATCTCTCTTAATTCAACATTCATTCAATTGTTACCTCTCCAATGATTTTTTCATTCAACAGTCTACCCCACCATTTTTTATTTATTATTCTTATTTAATTTTATATTTTTGTTTTATAATTACATAAAATTACAATTATCGATTATAATTAAATTAAAATAAAGAAACACTTAACAATTTTTTTTTTGTAAAAACAAAATTTATTTAAATAATTTATTTTTATTTTCTTATTGGGATTGATTGCTATTGGGATCCATTTCACTAATCAAAGACTAAAACTTCAAAAGAAATGCTAATAATAAGATTAAGAGAGTGAAAAACTTGATTTTTTTTCTGTGTCAAAATCAAATGATCCAAGTCTCTATTTGTAGAGAAAAAAAAATCATGAATTTTGGTAAAAAAAAATAAAATTATTTGCAATGAAATAATTGAGTCCAAATTATTAAGAAGATAAAAATCCAACCAGCCAATCACGAAGCGCCACATGTCCCACCTTTTTCCAAAAGCTCTTCTCTCCGCATAAGCCTGCTACAGACGCGCCTTGTCTGCGCGTGTGATGCACGCGCCTGGCTTGGCAAACGACAACGCGCCACGTGTCCCCTCCGGTAAGACTTTCAACTTGTTTAAACTTTTCATCACCTCTCTCCTCTTCTCTCATTTTCAACAACCCACTCCAATGGTTTCAACTTATTTAAAATGGCTTTCAATAAGCCATTGCATATGGTCTAATTTTGTGTTTAGTTGAAAAATGTAAGGCTAAATTGCATTTTTGGTCCTTTAACTATTTAGATAGTATCGGTTTGGTCCCCTAACTAAAATTTGATTTATTTTGGTCCCTTAACTTCTCTCCGTTACACATTTTGGTCTTTTCCGTTAGTTTTAATTCAAAAACATTAGGTTTTCTTCATCTTCTTCTCCTCTTTTTCATCTTCATATCATCTCCATCAACATTCAACAACAAGAATCCCAGAAAAATTCCAGAAGAAAATGAAGAAAA
>Ga0099826_10003686_pt1 | contig 10504 bp, 9 predicted proteins | sample Mtrugardesep15_FD_76830 | JGI IMG/M metagenome (GOLD analysis project Ga0099826, IMG submission 76830) | Root nodule microbial communities of legume samples collected from California, USA - M. trunc garden sep15 | ecosystem: Host-associated > Plants > Roots > Nodule | place: USA: California...
AGGAACTGCTCCATGTTCTTCTGGGCATTTTCCGGCTTCCAGCCATCGGTATAGGCTTCGCCGACATTCTTGATCTTGCCCCCGTCGATGGCGGCCTTCAGCACTTCCTGCTGGCCGGCAAAAAGGAAGTCCGCGTTTGGATCGGAAGACGAGCCCTTGATGAAGACATAGTTGCCTTCCGGCTTCACCTTGAAGACTTCGGCTGCCTGAAGGCGACCGACTTCCTTGTTGTCGAAGGTAATGTAGAAGGCGTTCTTGTTTTCGATCAGGCGGTCATAACCAACGACCGGAATACCCTCGGCAACGGCCTTTTCAACGGCCGGGCCAATCGCGTCGCTGTCCTGCGCCAGGATGATCAGTGCGTTGGCGCCCTGGGAAATCAGCGATTCCACGTCGGTCAGCTGCTTTGCGGCGGACGACTGCGCATCGGCGGAAATGTACTTCGCGCCAGCCTTGTCGAGAGCGGACTTGATGGCCGCCTCATCCGTCTTCCAGCGTTCTTCCTGGAAATTCGACCAGGAAACGCCAACGACGAGATCAGCCGCAATAGCGGCAGTATGCAGGGAAACGAGTACGGCTGTACCCGCCAAAAGCTTGGCAAAAGAATTCATGATGTCCTCCCGGTAAGGGCGAAGCCTGCACCTCCATGCAGGAAAAACGCCCGGAAAAAGCTGCCGGTCTCTGTGATTTCACAATTTTCTCGACAGTCGAGAAAATTAATGTCAGAGATTCCCCATGCTGTCAACAACGGCTGCGGGCAGCATCCGGGTGCCTTGATCTTGCTTTCGGCATGCGCCATCAGAGGGATCAGCACGACAGGAAAAAAGCCGTTCAGGGAGCATGCCCCAGCCCATGTCCGCCATTGCAAGCACGGAACTGGTGCGCCAGAAAAACAGCCTGTCGGTGATGGCGGCACTGCGTCTGCACGGCAGTCTTTCCCATACCGACATGTCGACTTTCACCGGGCTTGCCTCCGCAACCGTTTCCGCCATCACCATGGAACTCGAACGTGCGGGGCTCATTCTCAGGAAAGAACAGCTTGCCACTGCCGGACGCGGGCGGCCGCGTATCCTCTTTGCGCCAAGCGGCGACTTCTGCTACGTTGCGATCGTCATCATCTCCTCCGACAGCGTGCAATATTCGCTCGTCGATTATGCCGGCAAGCTGGTGGACCGCTTTACCGAGCAGAGGATCACGGCTGAAAAAGGCTCGTTCGGAGGTTCGATATTGGCGGGCCTTGCGAGACTTGCAGACCGTTCCCGCATCAACCACCACGACATTCTTCAGGTCTCGATCAGCAGCAAGGGCCTCGTGGATGCGGCAACGGCTGTACTCGTGTGGTCGCCAGTCCTCGGTAACGAAAAGATAGATTTCCAGCAGCTTATTTCGCAAGACGGCCGCACCCGCGTGACGCTGAACAACGAGACGCTGCTGGCCGCAAAAGCCATCTGGATGCGGGAGCACGCAAGGGAAACCCAGGCGCCGGAAGCGCTCGTCACCCTGTCGCTCGGCCACAGCATCGGCCTTGGCATTGCCCGCTCAACGGGCGGCGCAATCGAAGTCAGCGCCCCCAATTTTGGTCATATGCTGCATCTGGCCGATGGTGCGCTCTGCCGTTGCGGCACCAGGGGCTGCATTGAGGCCTATTCCGGATTTTACGCCATCCTGCGCTCGGCTTTCGAGGCCCCGCCACAGGCGGAACCCGCAAAATTCGTACCGATCGCCGAGGTCGACAAGATCGCCGTTTCGGCCCGCGCCGGGGGCCGCATGGCGCGGTTTGCCTTCCGCACCGCCGGGCTGGCGCTCGGCAACGGTCTTTCACGCCTCTTCAGCCTGCACGGCCATATGCCGGTTTTCATTACCGGTCCCGGCACGCGTTATTTCGACCTTCTGGAAAGCGGCCTGCGCGACGGGTTAGCGCAATCGCAGGCAGTGCGTTTCGGCGGCATGCCAAAAATCGCAATCGCTCCCCATGAGCCGGAACTGGTGTTCGAAGGACATATGGAACACGCCCTTTCCGCTGCCGACGACTACATCTTGAGCGCCGACGCCCCCGAGAGGCCGCTGAGGAGTTCCGGGAATTGACGTAAAACCTGGCGGAAGCTCAGGCCCGTTCCGCCACGGCTTCGGTCTTTTGTTTACCGCCTGTCAGCATGGCCACGAAGTCATCGAGACCGGCGGCCTCGTCCTTGCTCAGGCGCAGGCCCTGCTTCGTGCGCCGCCAGAGAATGTCCTCGGCCGCAAACGCCCATTCGTGTTCAACCAGCCAGCGCACTTCGCATTCGTAAAGCGTGCCGCCAAAATGCCGGCCGAGGCTGGACACGTCGGTGGCGCTGCCCAACAGTTCCGCAGCCTTCGTACCGTAGTTTCTGACCAGCCGCTCGGCATGGCGTCCATCAAGGAAAGGGTATCGGGAGACGAGCGCCCGAACCTGCGCTTCATATCTCTGCGCGCCGAAATCGCCGCCCGGCAGATGCGAGCCCGCCGTCCAGGGCTTGCCCTTTTCGCCGATCGCCGCGCCGATCTTTTCCAGCGCATGTTCCGCCAGCCGCCGATAGGTGGTGAGCTTGCCGCCGAAAATATTGAGGAGTGGAGCCTCACCCTCGGTCTCTTCAACCTTCAGCACGTAATCGCGTGTAGCTTCCTGCGCTTTCGAAGCGCCGTCATCAAAGAGCGGCCGCACGCCAGAATAGGTCCAGACGATGTCTTCCGGCCGAACGGGTTCGCTGAAATAGTCGCTCGCCGCGTTGCAGAGATAGGAAATCTCTTCCTCGGAAATGCGAACCTTGGCCGGATCGCCCTTGTAGTCGCGGTCGGTGGTGCCGATCAGCGTGAAATCCCGCTCATAGGGAATGGCGAAGATGATGCGGTTATCCGGGTTCTGGAAGAAATAGGCGCGCGGATCGGAAAACTTCCTGCGCACGATGATGTGGCTGCCCTGCACGAGCCGGACATTGTGAACATCCTTGCGGCCGAAGACGCCGGAAAGCACGGTATCCACCCAGGGACCGGCAGCGTTGACCAGCATGCGCGCTTTATGCGTGGCTGAACGACCGGTTTTTTCGTCCAGCGTCTCGACGAGCCACAGCCCGCCTTCGCGCCGTGCGGAAACGACCCGCGTGCGGTTCATGATGGTCGCGCCGCGATCCGCCGCATCGCGTGCGTTGAGGACCACAAAGCGGGCATCATCCACCCAGCCGTCGGAATATTCGAAAGCCCTGGCAAAAGCCGGTTTCAGAGGCTTGCCCGCCGGGTCCTTGCGAAGATCGAGCGTACGGGTCGCCGGCAAAAGTTTGCGGCCGCCGAGATTGTCATAAAGAAACAGGCCGAGCCGGACCATCCAGGCCGGGCGTACTCCGCCCTTCTGAATGGGCAGAACGAAACGCATGGGCCAGATAACATGCGGAGCCATGGCCCAGAGGATTTCCCGCTCCATCAGCGCTTCACGCACGAGGCGGAATTCGTAATGTTCGAGATACCGCAAACCGCCATGAATGAGCTTGGTGGCCGCCGAAGATGTGCCGGAGGCAAAATCGCCCTTTTCCGCAAGCGCCACGGAATAACCTCTGCCCACAGCATCGCGGGCAATGCCGCAGCCATTGATGCCGCCACCGATGACAAAAAGATCAAAAATGTTTTCGCCGGACATGAAGCCTCCGCGACAATGCAGGGGAGAAACCCCTTATGGAAAGACAATTACATAAAAACGAAAACAAAACGAATGTCAAAAGAAAACAAACGAACCATACGAACGCAAATGAAAGCGCCGCCATGAGCAGCGCTTCACAACGTCAGCCTCCTAGAGCATTTTCGCTTTTCTTCGAATCGCGAAAACGCTCCAACTCGTGCTTGCCGCATTTCCGGACGGAAAACCGGGGTCCACTTTTCCTGGAAATGCTCTAGGAGATTTATGTTTCAGTCGTGTGTCTGAGAAACCTGCTCAAGCTCATAGAGCACGCCGCCCATATCCTTCGGGTGCAGGAAAAGAACGGGATTGCCATGGGCGCCGATCTTCGGCTGGCCATCACCCAGAATTCGAACGCCCTTCTTGATGAGGTCATCACGGGCCGCGGCAATATCCGGCACCTCGAAGCAGAGATGGTGCGTCCCGCCGCCCGGATTTCTTTCGAGAAAGGCGGCAATCGGCGAATTTTCGCCGAGCGGATAAAGAAGCTCGATCTTGGTATTTTCAGCCTGAATGAAAACCACCGTCACCCCGTGTTCAGGCAGCGATTGCGGCTCCGAGACCGCTGCGCCAAGCGCCCTGTAGCGGGTGACGGCGGCTTCGAGATCGGGCACCGCGATGGCGACGTGATTCAGTCTTCCGAACATGGTCTTCTTCCCCTCACACGTTCCGCCTGACGCCTTCGAGCAGGTCGAGAACCTTGTTGGCCGCGTCCATGACATTGGTGCCGGGTCCGAAAATTGCCGAAACGCCGTGATCGAGCAGGAACTGATAATCCTGCCGCGGAATGACGCCGCCGACCACGACGATGATGTCTTCCGCGCCCTTCTGTTTCAGCGCTTCGACCAGCTGCGGCGCAAGCGTCTTATGACCGGCGGCGAGCGATGACATACCGACCACATGAACCCTGTTCTGAACGGCGATATCCGCCGCTTCAACGGGAGTCTGGAACAAGGGGCCGGCCAGCACATCAAAACCGATATCGCCAAAGGCTGAAGCAATGACCTTCGCGCCGCGATCATGTCCGTCCTGCCCGAGCTTGGCGACCATGATGCGCGGCTTGGTGCCGATCCGTTCAGCAACACCGGAGAGGCGGGCGGCGAGCGTGGCAAGTTCCGGCTCATCCTTATAGGCCTCACCGTAGATATCACTCACCACCTCCGGCACGGCGGCATGGTCTCCGAAGACCGCACGCAATGCATCGGAAATCTCTCCCACTGTGGCGCGGGCGCGGGCGGCGGCAACGGCGGCTTCGAGAATATTGCCCTTGCCGCTGCGGGCAATCTCGGAAAGTGCCGCCAAGGCGGAGGTCACGTCCTCGCCATCGCGGCGGCGGCGCGTCTCCTCAATGCGGCGGATCTGCGCGGCGCGAACGGCGGCATTGTCGATATCGAGAACATCGATATCTTCCTCGTTTTCGAGACGGTAACGGTTGACGCCGACGATGACCTCCTCGCCCTTGTCCACCGCCGCCTGGCGGCGTGTTGCCGCCTCTTCGATCAGCCGTTTCGGCAGGCCTTCCGCCACGGCCCTGGTCATGCCGCCAAGCGCCTCCACCTCCTCGATCAATGCCCAGGCTTTCTCAGCCAGTTCATCGGTCAGGCTTTCGACGTAATAAGAACCGGCAAGGGGATCGACGACCTTGGTAACACCTGTTTCATGCTGGAGGATAAGCTGGGTATTGCGGGCGATGCGGGCGGAAAACTCCGTCGGCAGGGCAATCGCCTCATCAAAGGAATTGGTGTGCAGCGACTGCGTGCCGCCAAGCACGGCGGACATGGCCTCAAACGCGGTGCGGACGATGTTGTTATAGGGGTCCTGCTCCTGAAGCGAGACGCCGGAAGTCTGGCAATGGGTGCGCAGCATCAGCGACGAGGCCTTCTGCGGCCTGAATTCCTCCATGATGCGTGACCAGAGCAGGCGCGCGGCGCGCAGCTTCGCCGCCTCCATGAAGAAATTCATGCCGATGGCGAAAAAGAACGACAGGCGCCCGGCGAAATCATCGACATTCAGCCCCTTGGCCAGCGCCGCGCGCACATATTCGCGGCCATCCGCCAGCGTGAAAGCAAGCTCCTGCACCAGCGTCGCGCCCGCCTCCTGCATGTGATAGCCTGATATGGAGATGGAGTTGAATTTCGGCATCTCCTTCGCCGTATATTCGATGATATCGGCAATGATCCGCATCGAGGGTTCCGGCGGATAGATATAGGTGTTGCGGACCATGAACTCCTTGAGAATGTCGTTCTGGATGGTGCCGGAAAGGGCGGCGCGGGGAACGCCCTGTTCTTCGCCCGCCACGATGAAACTGGCGAGCACCGGAATGACCGCGCCGTTCATGGTCATGGACACCGAGACTTTTTCAAGCGGGATGCCGTCGAACAGGATTTTCATGTCCTCGACGCTGTCGATCGCCACACCAGCCTTGCCGACGTCACCCTCCACGCGCGGGTGATCACTGTCATAACCGCGATGGGTGGCGAGGTCGAAGGCCACGGAAACACCCTGCTGGCCGGCGGCGAGCGCCTTGCGATAAAAGGCATTCGAGGCCTCGGCCGTGGAAAAACCGGCATATTGGCGAATAGTCCAGGGCCGCCCGGCATACATGGTGGCGCGCGGGCCGCGCGTGAAAGGCGCAAAGCCCGGCAGGCTGTCGAGATGGGAAATCTTCTGCAGATCGTCAGCCGTATAGAGCGGCTTGACCTCGATGCCCTCCGGCGTGTGCCAGACGAGTGTGTCCGGTGAGCGCTTCAGCTCCCTTTCGGCAAGCTGCAGCCAATCCCGCACCGTTTTTTCACCCGACATGCATCTCTCCCCTTCTGCATTTCATTTTAGCACTGTGGCGGTTGATCGTGACGAAAATCGAACGGCCGCCTGCAGGCCAGACCCCTTAAACCACTCCGATCCGCATCCGTTCCGCAAAAACGGCCAAAGGTCGTCACTCGAATTCGAGGATGACCTCGTCCACCGCAAGGCTGTCGCCCGGTTTTGCCGCCACCCTGGCAACGCGACCGCGTTTTTCCGCGCGCAGAATATTTTCCATCTTCATGGCCTCCACCGTCGCCAGCGCCTGCCCGGCCTCCACCTCGTCGCCTTCGCCCACAGAGATACCGGTAATGACACCAGGCATGGGGCAGAGCAGCAGTTTCGATGTATCCGGCGGCAGTTTTTCCGGCATCAGCAGCGCCAGTTCCGCAACGCGCGGGCTGCGGACGCGGACGAGAATATCCATGCCGCGCCAGCGCAGGCGAACCGCCGCACCGGCAAGATCGACCTTGGCGGCGATGACTTCGCCCGCCACCGTGAACAGACCCAGACTCTGGCCCGGAAGCCAGCCGGTATCGATGGTGAGCGCCGCCCCGTCTTCAAAACGGACCGCCGTGCCGTCCGCACCGGTTTCAACGCTGACCCTTTGGTCCAATGCGCCAAATGAAACCACCCAGTCATGGCCGACGATGCGGCGGTGATTGCCGATGGTGCCGGAAATTTCGACCGCGCGGTTCTGTACGCGCTGGTTGATGATGGCGGCAATGGTGGAAAGCTTGCGCGCCGCGGCTTCATCCGGCTCGACGCCGGAAAACCCTTCCGGAAACTCTTCCGCGATAAAGCCCGTCGTAAGCCTTCCGGCCCGGAAACGCTCATGCTGCATGACGGCCGACAGGAAGGGCAGATTGTGGCCGATGCCCTCCACCTCGAAACGGTCCAGCGCCTGCCCCATGGCGTCGATGGCCGTCCCGCGATCCTGGCCCCAGCTGCACAGCTTGGCGATCATCGGATCGTAATACATCGATATTTCGCCGCCTTCGAAGACGCCGGTATCGTTGCGGATGACCGTTCCGTTCTCCTGCGCACCTTCCTGTGGTGGACGATAGCGCGTCAGCCGGCCAATGGAAGGCAGGAAGTTGCGATAGGGGTCTTCGGCATAAAGCCGGCTTTCAATCGCCCAGCCGTTCAGTTTCACATCCGCCTGTGCGAAGGAAAGCTTTTCACCTGACGCCACACGGATCATCTGTTCGACCAGGTCGATGCCGGTGACAAGCTCGGTCACCGGATGTTCCACCTGCAGGCGGGTGTTCATTTCCAGAAAGTAGAAATTCCTCTCGCCATCGACGATGAATTCCACCGTGCCGGCCGAATGGTAACCGACCGCCCTTGCCAGCGCCACGGCCTGTTCGCCCATGGCCTTACGGGTCGCTTCGTCCAGAAACGGCGACGGCGCTTCTTCGATGACCTTCTGGTTACGCCGCTGGATCGAGCATTCGCGCTCACCGAGATAGAGAATATTGCCGTGCTTATCGCCCAGCACCTGAATTTCGATATGGCGAGGCTGGGTAGCGAATTTCTCGATGAAGATGCGGTCGTCGCCAAAGGAGGATTTCGCCTCGTTTTTCGAGGACTGAAACCCCTCACGCGCCTCGGTGTCGTTGAAGGCGATGCGCATGCCCTTGCCGCCGCCGCCGGCGGACGCCTTGATCATGACGGGATAACCGATCTGCGATGCGATCCTCACCGCCTCATCCGCATCCTCAATCAACCCCATATGGCCGGGAACGGTGGAAACACCCGCTTTGGCGGCCAGTTTCTTCGAGGTGATCTTGTCGCCCATCGCCTCAATCGCGCCGACAGGCGGGCCGATGAAGGCGACGCCCGCCTTTTCCAGCGCCTTAGCAAAGGCGGCGTTTTCCGACAGGAAGCCGTAACCGGGATGGACCGCATCCGCCCCGGTCTTCGCGATCGCCTCCAGAATTTTATCGATGACGATATAGGACTGCGACGAGGGAGCCGGGCCGATATGAACGGCTTCATCCGCTTGTCTCACATGCAGCGCATTGGCGTCCGCATCCGAATAGACCGCGACAGTGGCGATGCCCATCTTCTTCGCGGTCTTGATGACCCGGCAGGCAATCTCGCCGCGATTGGCGATGAGGATTTTCTTGATCATGCGGTTATTCTCCCCTCGCATCGTCATCATCGTCGCGGAATTTCTTTTCATAGGGCATCATCAGGATCGCCGAGGCGGTGGCCGCCGCACCGAACAGGGATGCGATGGGCACGACGACCAGCAGTACCGGCACGAGTGGATTTGCGGCGCGGCCGATGCGCGCGCCCAAACCGCCAATGTCGAGAAAAATCAGCGCGGCACCGACGCAGACGCCGATCAGCACGCCGACCGCCGCATTGAGCGCCATGAAACGCAACATCTGCAGGTGATCGAGCCGGGCGGCTTCCGGCGTCATCTTCGGCTTTGGATCACGACTGCCCGATGCTCTGCCCGCGTTACCGCCGCGACGTTGCCTCAGCCAACGTCGCAGCCATTGCAGGTCCATATGAAGTATGTCGACAATCATATTCCTCCTCCCCCTCAGGAAATGCCGTCGCCTGCCCTCAGATCTCGAAAAAATTCTCGAATGATTCCGGGAAATTCTGCCGGGCAACGCGCTCGTCGATGACCAGCATCGCCTGATATGAAAGCGGATCGAAATTCTTCTCCGCCGGCACGACCTCGCGGCCGAAAAGCAGATTGAGGCGGGCGGCGTCGAGATTGCCGCGCTCGAAGGGCTCGGCGCCGAAATGGTGCCAGAGCGAGTGCAGGAAGGCGGCATCGATGCGATGCTCCTTGGTGTCGTTGCGCGCCCGGCGGGGTATCATCTTGATCGGTGTTACCCCTTTGGGGTTGGCGCGGCGGATGGTGAACTGGACGCCCGTGCTCGGCATGCCGGAGGGAAATCCCTTGTGTTTGGTCATTTCGGGCAGGTTCGCCATCTTTAGTCCTTCCAGAACATTTCCAGTAAAATCGGAATCGCTTTTACGTCCGGAAATGCGTCAATTCAAATAGTTAGAGCGCTCTTGGCGCTCTAATCTTTTCGTTATGCCTTGCCGATCTTGTCCTGCGTCTTCGTTTCGAAGTCGGAGGCATCATGGCGTTCATGCAATTGTTCGGACGGATCGCCCGAGGTTTTGTTGACGATCACGCCGCGCTTGACCGCCGGGCGTTCGCCGATTTCGAGAGTCCAGCGCATGACGTTCTTATAGCTATCGGCTTCAAGGAACGCACCGGCATCGCCATAGGCCTGACCGAGCGCGATCTTGCCATACCACGGCCAGACGGCCATGTCGGCGATCGTATATTCCGAACCGGCGAGATAACGGTTGTCGGCGAGGTGCCGGTCCAGCACGTCGAGCTGGCGCTTCACTTCCATGGCGTAGCGGTCGATAGCGTATTTGATCTTCACCGGCGCATAGGCGTAGAAATGGCCGAAACCGCCGCCGAGGAAGGGAGCGGAGCCCATCTGCCAGAACAGCCAGTTCAGCGCCTGCGTGCGGGCATTACCCTCTTTCGGCAGGAAGGCTCCGAATTTTTCCGCGAGATAAACGAGAATGGAGCCGCTTTCGAAAACACGCGTCGGCTCAGGGGTCGAATGATCCATCAGCGCCGGTATCTTGGAATTCGGATTGACGCCGACGAAACCGGAACCGAACTGGTCGCCTTCACCGATCTTGATCAGCCACGCATCATAGTCAGCGCCCTTGTGGCCGGCAGCCAGCAATTCCTCCAGCATGATGGTGACCTTCTGGCCATTCGGCGTCGCCAGCGAATAAAGCTGCAGCGGGTGCTTGCCGACCGGCAGTTCCTTTTCATGGGTGGGACCGGCGATAGGACGGTTGATACTGGCGAACTGGCCGCCATTGCCCTTGTCCCAGGTCCAGACCCTGGGCACTTCATATCCGGCGGGGAAATTATCTGCAGAGGAATTTTCGGCCATGAAAATGTGTCCTTGTGCGTTTCGGGAGGACATCCGGACATCCGGGCGCCTGAACATC
>Ga0099826_10003687_pt1 | contig 10503 bp, 6 predicted proteins | sample Mtrugardesep15_FD_76830 | JGI IMG/M metagenome (GOLD analysis project Ga0099826, IMG submission 76830) | Root nodule microbial communities of legume samples collected from California, USA - M. trunc garden sep15 | ecosystem: Host-associated > Plants > Roots > Nodule | place: USA: California...
ATATTGATTTTTGATTCAGGGACCTAATTGACAGTAAGTATACACAATCAGGGATCTAACAGTAAATTGAGGATATTGATTTTCGATTCAGGGACCAAAGTGACCATTTTTTTACTTTCACTTAAGTCCCTGTGACATGTCATACTCCTTGTCAGCGTGCCACATCATCACTTAACAGATTTTTTTAACGGCACGGACTAAAGTGATAGCGGAAGTATAGAGTCAGGGACTTGTTTGTATTTAATCCTGAGTCAGGGACCTATGTGACAGCGAGGTGCAAAGTCAGAGACTGAAGTGACTATTTGCTCTTCAAATTATTTATGTGATTGTTATTGTTTTTAATAATATATTTAATCTAAAAATTAAAATAACATAGATTTTGATTTGATTTGTTTCTTTAATTTAAAAAAATAATCTATCAAGATGTTGTTTGAATAAAATTAGAATTGATTTTTACTATGTTTTAAACAACAGCATATATTACAATCTAAATAACATGAACATTTATAACATACTAGGCACTCTGATCCTATATGAACAAAAAAATCATGAAAACCAAAGATACTTGTTTAAAGTTTGTTTGTTACGTATTATTAAAAAAAGGTAATAAGAATATCCTTAACAATAATAAGAATGGAATTATCATGGATAGTTCTTTAGTTGCAAACGTTCGTCGTCTTCTTCATATGGATTGTGAGATGGTGGTGCATCACTCTTATCGAAAAACAAATCAATGTGCAGATATTTTCGCTGATTTTGAATGTTCCTTGCATATAAATATTTGTTTTTATGAGTTTTGTCCGACTCAGTTTAATCAAGATATTTAGTGATATCACTTAAAATTTTGCAATTAGGCTGTCAACGACGACCTCATAATAAAATAACTTTGTAGTACGTACAAAAAAAATAACTTTGTAGTACTGGAGTCCTTCTAATTTGTAGAATCCATCGTAAAATTACACATTAAATATGGAAAAAGTCACCCAACAATTATGGTACTGGAACCACTTAGAAATAATAGGGGACATAAAGAAAAAATAAAAGTGGCTTCGAAATTCTTCTAGCAGAATAGGGAGAAAAGAAAGTTGAGAAATGCATTCAGTTTGGTGTCCATTTCTCAAAAGGTTGAACACTCTTTATATAGTGTCGGAAGCTATCCAATGTGGAATTTAGTACTTATAGAGTTGAAAACTAACCAATGTGTGGAAACTACCCAATTTTGTACTCTAGATTTTTTTCTTCTTTCAATTGACACATTCACTTTGTAAACTCTAAATTTCAATAATAATTCACTTGAATTTAAAAATAAATTTTCATGGTAGCGTTAGTCGCTTTTATAATATTTGTACACAAACAAAAGTGTCTTTCGACTTTAACCTTTACATAATAAGACTCACATTTTAGTAAAGTGAAATATAGTCTCAAACTACATGTTTTAAACTAATCTTAAACTATATGTCTCACATCAAAATAAACATAACATTTTCTTAGAGTGTATTCTTGAAAAGCTCATGCATTCATGGACATGCAAGTCTATTCCATTATAGCAAACACTCTAGAAAAATTTACCTTAAATTTCATAGGAAGTTGCCTCACTTCCACATTTACATATGTGAATCTATCAAAAAAATATGTATTTCACAAAGAGTATAAATTTAACTAAAGTTTTTATTATAATAGCCTGATCGTCTAATATTATTTTAAACATTATTTTTATCCATTGAACTTAATTCTTAAGATCTCTACTTGTTTAGATTGAGTTACTTTCCCGACTTTTTATCTTACTAAATCATTTGTCAAATGATCAATTAAATTTTTATTGGTACTTACATGATCTACTCTAAAAGCTCCTTTTGATCTGAGGATCTCTCTTACGTAGTTACATTTACCATCATGATAAACGTGGAAACTAATAGATGGTTTGTTGATCATCCACGATCAATCACATACGTAATAGGACAAATGAGAGGTTCAAATACCTACCTATATTATATAAAATCCATGATCAACATATCTACAAACTACGGAGAACCCAATTTTTGAGACTCTTTCACTGATATTGGATTTGAGTTTTGGAAAGCATATTGCGTGAACATGACAATGTAGCACCGCTTTCATGCCTTGAAATAATGATTCGATGATAATTAAATCAACCTTCTGGTTTGATTTCAATATATAAACAATTATTTTCAAAGAAAAAGTCGTATTTAGCCTAGACAAATGTTAAATGTTAGTCTATATATAGCTAAATCGTTGAAAAGAGTAATCACACAAATCATTTAAATATTTAATATGTTCATCTAAAATTTAAGGATATTGATTATATGAATTATCTCATTTTGTAGGTTGTTAAATGCTTACATTTTCATCTAATATGAGGCTCGTTTATTCACATTTGGCACACCTACAATTTTCCTCTTTCTCAAGTGTAGTCTATTCATAGGGTACATCTTCTCTTGGAGAGAAGTTCATTCATCCACATGCATGCATTTGCATTGTTATTGATCTCAATGTCAACATATCACATTACTATCATTAGTATGAAAACTATTGATACGAAATCTAGTTGATATATTTACCGAAAGAGAAATGCTAGCAACACACCTTCTAACACATATTTTTCAACAAACTCTTTTTGATTGGTTAAAATTCACATGGGTCCCACCAAATCTTGTGGGTCCCATATGAATTTGGTGGGTCCCCTATGAATTTCAATCAATTAAAGAGAGTGTGTTAAAAAATGTGTGTTAGAAGGTGTGTTGCTATCATTATTCTTTACCGAAATCGATGACTTAATTAACTTATACCACGTTTGGGTCACAAGGAGCATTTAAATATGTGAGAAATCATCATATTAGACTAAAATCGTAAATTTGTAATCAAACAAGTAATATATTGTTAAAATCTAGTATAATTTTTTTCCTTCATATTCACTTGAATCAAACTCAATACGTAGACGGAGATAGAATATTAACGAATAAAGATTCATTTTGATTCTAATCTAATCTTTCAATAAAAAGAATATTCGAGCTAATGCTTAACTTTTTTTTAACCTGAAGACAATTTAATCTCCCTTGAGATTGATTTGTCATTTGTCTCAAAGGTGAAATGGAAGATAATTTTTAGCAAGATTAGAATAGTTTGAAGCATAGTTTGATACTCATCATATTTTGATATGACTATACACACACATTACTACAATGACGATATGATATTTTACCAAAAAAACGTGTCAACCATCGAATGAAAAAATCAAATGGAAGTGATGAAACCACGACACCCTTTCTAACTAAAAACTAAAAACTAAAAAAGACATGTGAATTTCCCGCTAAGTCACACAAAAATATCTTGTCTTGGTCTCAAAAAAATAAAAATAAAAATATCTTACCTTTCCATTCCTATGACGTGGTGAGAAAGAATTCAATCACAGATATTTTTCCTATCATATCATAAAAATATCTCTGCCACTTACCATGTGTTACACCATGTTGACTCTTTTCTTATTCCAATTCACCCCTCACTTTCCCTAAAACCACAAAAATACCACTACCTCCAGAAACACAAACCCTTTAGTAATTTATTCTTTTTAGAAGGTTATTTCCGTCCATAAAACTCAAACATTCTTTCTTATTACATACTCCTAGTTTGTGTTGTCAGAAAAACAGAACAAGTTTGTTTTGTTTGTTCAGACAATAGTAAGAGAGAGAGAGAGACATGGCTATGGCAAGAGATAAAAAAGAAGATGAAGAAGAGGTTCATAATCAAAATAAAAAAAGTGGGAAGAGATTGAAATGCATGAACATGATGAAGAATGAACAAGAAGAAAAGCAAGTTGAAGAAGAAGAAAGTGAGCTTCCATTAAAACCAGAACTTTTCTTCTACCCAACAACACCAACATCTTTTGTTGTATCAGATGCACTTGAATCAGATTTTCCAATCATTTATGTCAACAAAGTCTTTGAAATCTCAACTGGGTATCGTGCTCATGAAGCCCTTGGTCGTAACTGGTAAGGTTTTTTCATTTCTTGCATCATAATTTTGTTGGGGTTTATCTTTTTTGTTGATTTAAGGTTGGAATTTATGTAAAGTTTATAAATTTACGTAATTTAATTATGACCCACTTTCCTTAAACTAAAAATAAACCCTTTTATCAAACGGTGAAAATGATTCCATTCCTTTCAGATCTATATACTATGTTGAGATTTTATAGTGGCAATTTTGTTTCATTTTGCAAACCACATTTTTATAGAATCCATCCTTTCTAATTTTGATTCCCCTAGCTTTCTTCTTATTGGATAATAAATAAATGTTCTTTTTATAAAGTTTCCTATTTGTCAAATTTTATTTTTATGATTTCACAATTTGAAATTTATTTTCCATTCTCTTAATTTAACTTTTTGACAACATGGTTACTTGGTAAACATTGTGATGTGCTTAGTACTTTCCATAATAATTAAGGTTCATCAATTGATTGTGCTTGTGAATTAACTGCTTGTGAAAAAGATTTTGTTCTGAAGGTATTGATCAAAGATGTGACTCTCATAGAATCAATGATAGGGAATTGTCCTTTTTTGGTTATATTTGATATTTTCATTCCTTTTTTACAAGATATTTATTTTAGATATTCTGATTTGGTTCACTTTTGAAAAAATATACCTCTAATTGCTTTAGAATTTCTTTTGTTTGCAGCCGGTTCTTACAATATAGGGATCCTAGAGCACAGAGGCGGCATCCTTTGGTGGATCCAGTCGTTGTGTCTGAGATTAGAAGATGTCTTGAAGAAGGTATTGAGTTCCAAGGCGAACTTCTGAATTTCAGAAAGGATGGTACTCCCCTAGTCAACAGAGTCAGGCTTACGCCAATTCACGATGATGATGGAGTCGTGACACACGTAATAGGTATCCAAATCTTTTCCGAGGCAAACATAGACTTGAACCGCGTTTCCTATCCAGTTTTCAGAGAGACTTGCATTCAAGATTTTGATAAAAATGCTAAATATTCTCCCAAAAGTGGAAAATTATCGTACACTCCGCAGCAGCGCGAAGAGATGTGTGGCATTCTTCAGCTTTCTGATGAAGTTTTGGCGCACAACATATTGTCACGCTTGACACCGAGGGATGTTGCATCGATCGGTTCTGTTTGCAGGAGGATCCGTCAATTAACAAAGAACGAGCACGTTAGGAAGATGGTTTGTCAAAATGCATGGGGCAAAGAAGTGACAGGTACATTGGAACTGATGACCAAGAAGTTAGGTTGGGGTCGTCTGACTCGGGAGCTTACTACTCTTGAGGCTGTTTGCTGGAAAAAAGTTACAGTTGGAGGCGGGGTTGAGCCTTCACGCTGCAATTTCAGTGCTTGTGCTGCAGGAAATAGGCTTGTATTATTTGGAGGTGAAGGAGTGGATATGCAGCCTATGGATGATACTTTTGTTCTAAATCTTGATGCTAAGAATCCAGAATGGCAAAGGGTTAGTGTGATATCGTCCCCGCCTGGCCGATGGGGCCACACACTCTCTTGCTTAAACAGTTCTTGGCTAGTTGTTTTTGGTGGATGTGGTAGGCAAGGATTGCTCAATGATGTCTTTGTGCTTGATTTGGATGCTCAACAGCCAACATGGAAGGAAGTCTTCGGTGAAGCACCGCCTCTTCCGAGATCTTGGCACAGCTCATGCACAATTGAAGGCTCTAAATTGGTTGTCTCAGGCGGCTGCACAGATGCTGGAGTACTTCTTAGTGACACATATTTACTTGACCTCACAATAGATAATCCTACATGGAGAGAAATTCCAACTTCATGGACTCCTCCTTCTAGATTAGGGCACTCACTCTCAGTTTATGGTAGGACAAAGATTCTCATGTTTGGTGGACTTGCAAAGAGTGGACACTTAAGGTTAAGATCAGGTGAGGCTTATACAATTGATTTAGAAGCTGAACAACCACAATGGAGGCAACTAGAATGTAGTGCATTCACAGGTTTATCAAATCAAAATGCTGTTGTACCTCCTCCAAGACTAGATCATGTTGCAGTAAGCATGCCTTGTGGGAGGGTTATTATATTTGGAGGTTCCATTGCAGGTCTTCATTCACCGTCTCAGCTATTTCTATTGGACCCTGCCGAAGAGAAACCGACGTGGAGGATCCTCAATGTTCCGGGGGAACCACCTAAATTTGCTTGGGGTCATAGCACTTGTGTGGTTGGAGGGACTAGGGTTTTGGTGTTGGGTGGACATACCGGGGAGGAATGGGTACTAAATGAGTTGCATGAGTTATGCTTGGCAAGTCGACAAGACTCTGACATGTGATGAGTGATCACTTATGAAAATCAACTCAACTGCATCCTCTATACACAGTCTATCCAAATCTCGGTTGTTGGATTAAGCTGCAACTCTGATCAAACGATCGAGATTTGGCTGCAGAGAATAGGATCTAGTCTGAAATCAAACCATATCTCTTCTCTCAAGAGAAGTTTTTGGTTACAAAAGAAAGGTTTACTTTGGGGTTCCTTCTGCCTTTAGTAGTTTCGTTTTGTTTATAAACTATTGTATGTCTGTTATATGCCATTTGTATTATGAGTATGAGTATATTTACCACGGTTTGTATGTGGCTCTAGGAAACCTCTCTCTATATCAATTTATATTGTATCATCCCTCCTTTTACAACTATTTCTTATGAAAATTCTTTTATTGATTAAAAAAAACATAATTCGTATACTCTGTCAATATATAGATTTTTTACACGTTGAATCAGTGACAATGTAAAACTATTTACACTATAAATTAAACTCTTTTTGAAAGTAATTTAACTTTTTCTTTTTGAAGAAAAAGTAAACTTACTTAAACACACTTTGTTTGTATGTGGCTGTGGGACCTTGAGAAGGAGTAGACTTTCAAGTCTTGGATTTCAAGACAATATCACCGGACCAACTTAAGCAGTAAACACACTCTTAAATGCATCAACTTTCAAGACAATATCAGTATACCAATTTAAATGCATTAACAACAAAAAACAAAGGTTAAGCTTGAAGAAAAAGAGGACAGATAGAGACAGATAAAATATCATGAAAATACTCTATCTATCTTATAGGAAGTCTTTCTCCTTGTTATTACGGTTGTTTAACAAGTGATATTACTCGGATTGTTATTAAATTTTATCTAAAATTGAATTGTTTGAGAGAACCTGAATTTAATTTTTTAATGATACAATCTTTGGCCACGTGAAGAAAAAAAACATATAAACGTTGTTTAAACGTCACACTTTTTAAGATTAGAAATGTTTGCTATTTAATGCAGTAAATTAATGTATTAAAAGATTAAAATACCTGCGTTAATGAAAGTGTTGGAAGTGGTTGTGAATATTGTCGAAAAAAATTGTAGTCTGGAAGGAGTCAAGTGAACTATCCATTTTTTAGGAAAATGAACTGTTTAATTAAATACTAAGTGTTTATTATAGGTACATTTTTTTTTGGAAGGAATTATAGGTACATTTTATTGACGTGAAGCATCCACCGGGACGATCATCTTTAGTAAAATATTCCCTCAGCATTTTTTCAACTTTATTTAAAGGAATCCAACTCAATTTTAAGAGTAATGTAATTTTTATTTTTTATGATAAAATAGACTAATGTAATATTGGTAGCGTTTATTACAGATATTGTTATCAAAAACATATTTTTTTTAATATTAGAATGTCATAGTCCTACTTTTTTTATGAAGAAATATTGGACAACTATTAGGTTTTCACGACAAATTTTGAAGCTTTTACTTCAAACTTATTCTCATATAGCAGATAATAAAATATTGACTTAAAATGGCTAGCTCTTCTAAAAGAATCAACTTAATAATAATAATAGTAATAATAATAATAATAATTGTTGAAAAATACGCAAACGACAACTCGTTAGTATATAAAATCACAACATAGAACTCAGTGGCTTTATACACTGGGCCAAAAGAATATATGCAAGTGCAAATCAATTGCTTGTAACCTTAGACTTTTCTGTTTGAGTTTGATTAGAAAAATATTAAAACAACAAAATCTATAGCAAATCTTCCTCACAGTATCTGTTGTTGTGGAATCTTCCCTATTTCCAAGCCACAGAGTCGATATCGTCTCTAGCTTGCTTGTACAATTCAAGCCTCTTAGCTATTTGATTTCTCTTTTCCATTAGTGATGGGTCTTCATCCAACATGGCACCCAATTTCTCCTTCTGCGTATCATACAACCAGTTTTCAGTTATAATCTTACCACACAAATGGTATAATATGTGTATTTATCTATTCTACAGCAACTATGGTAAAAATAAATACATTCTGCTCCAAGAAGCAAGGAAATCCCTAATGTTGTGCCTGACTATCTTGATTTACAGTCTTCAGGAAAGTAGCCAGCTTTCTAGTATATTTTCCAGAAAATCTTTGCGAATTTGCTTACACGAGTTAACATATGCTCAACTAGGTATCCTATAAGCTACAATAAACTAATATGGTTACTATACACGGTTTAATGGTATAAATACACATATCTCCATGTGGTACAATAATCTTCTACATAAGGTCATTTCCATATTCAAAAGCTTAATCTGACAATAGATTCACAACATCAAGCATATGTTACAATTGCTCCATGATATGCGCAACAAATATAACATCGCACACAAGTTCATTAGGTTTTCATTTTCCATGAAACATGAAGCATTGTAATGGTGATATGGCTAAACTTACAAGTAACACACATGCCCAACACGATTGTAACTTATCTATACCATAAAGATAACGTCTTAAAGGAATGAGAGAAATTATTCTTATGCAAAATTTGACCAAAAGTTACAAAATCATACCTCCTTCTTTCCAACTTGAACATAAAAGTAGTTTAGCAATGATCTCTTGGCTTCTCTAACTTGACAATGGACTACGGCTTTTGGTATAGTATTCTTGAGTGTATCACATACCATATTGATATAAGCACTTACATTTGATCCTGAAACAAGGGATGTCATGTATTTTAACACGGTTAAATGTTTAACTTCAAAGATCTGCTTAAACAGTATTGAATGAAAATTCAAAATTAAAATTAGTAGACACTTGACATTTAAACTTAAACCCACCCTTAGAAAGACATGTGGAAGCGAAATTTTTTAATGCATTTTGCTCTTCATTTTTTAAGAAAAAGAACTTACACAAGACATGGAAGAAAAGGAAAAAAAAAATGTGTTTGTTTACAACTTCAAATACATTTTTCTTTTATCATAGTGGCTTTATGAAGAAGTTTCTATTTATTTATTTAGCCAGTGAAAAATATTGTTTGTTTAAAAAATGTCTTTTTTTGTTGATCCCAAGAACTATATGACGGGTTTAAGTCATGATTAAACCTCTTGCATATATAAGGTTGCTGCCTACAATAGTTTTGTTATGGGTCTCACCCTTTCTTGAACTCCACCTCAGCAGGAGCTTCATAGATTGTACGTTCATATAAAAGATGTGTTCTTTTCATGAGCATTAAAATGGCCATAACATAATACTGTTTATTGATATTCATGTCATCAAGAGAGAGATATAAAAACTTCACGTGACGAGCCATGTAAAATTAAGATTCATAAACCATAGATCCATTCCAACCAAACAAGTCCTGTAATAGTAATATACTTAAAGAATGCAATTTATAGAGAAGACCAGTAGAAAATTACGTACCAATCTTGCGGAGGTGATTGTCGGTAAAATTATCATTGTTGGGGGGAGCATTCCGGTTTGAATTTGGTGGTCCATTTGGGTTCTTTTCTGGTTCAAGATGAATCTTCCTAAAGAATTCTGCTGTTAGATAGCTAGACTCCATATCAACCAGCCGCGTAACTGTCTTCCTGCTTTCGTCTCGGAATTTATCCAGCGCTTCATTTGCAGCAGTTGCAATATCATTTGAAAGCGTTGGAAATCTTCTTAACTCCTGCACACCAAGAAGTATCACATATGTAAGATTCAATTTCTGGTTCTGGTGCATTACCCTCCTCCATCCCTCCCCAAAAGAATCAGAGTAATTCTCATTAAATCCTAAAGTAAATGTTCGGAGATATTATTTATAGACCTGAAAAGCATCTAACATCAGTTATTTAGTGCTGAGATATGAATATCTAGCATTGTTAGCTCTTGAACATTCATTATTATTTTTCAGCATAAAAGGAACACTGAGCCAATGCTGGCGCGGATGAATTAAATGTTGAATAAAAACAGTCTCATCCAACATGGACATCTATATTTGAAAGTCAAAACTTGTTGAGAAAGAGTTATAAATCAACTTATGTTCCTTACCTCTGTTTCTGCAATTGACTTGCGTACAAGTTCCTTCAAAACAAAATGGACCTGAAGAATAAAAGATAGCATGTAACTTATATGTGGAAAGCATAATCTCACTTATATAAATAACAGGAAGAACGATCGCTTGTTGCATAAAGAAAAAGAGAGGAAAAACCAGAGAAGGAAAAACACAAGGTAAACAGTCATCAGGATATAATAGATAG
>Ga0099826_10003688_pt1 | contig 10503 bp, 6 predicted proteins | sample Mtrugardesep15_FD_76830 | JGI IMG/M metagenome (GOLD analysis project Ga0099826, IMG submission 76830) | Root nodule microbial communities of legume samples collected from California, USA - M. trunc garden sep15 | ecosystem: Host-associated > Plants > Roots > Nodule | place: USA: California...
AAAGCCTTAGGGAGAGTCAATATGTGTGTAGTCCTAAACATAAGGGGGTCAGGGAGTTGAGACTTGTTATTCAATCCATGTTGGGGCAGTTGCGACGGAGACTCCTTTATGGTGGTATGGGTGCTTGGAGAGATATAGTTTTGTACAAGCCCCTATTCGACGATGACTTAAGCCTATCTTCTTTCTTTACTTTAAGAAGGGATTTTTTCGGTATACCACTCTCCGAAGAGAGCCTATGATATCTTTGGTCTTTTCCCATGCATCCTTTCTGTTTGTTGGTCAACAACCAACCACATATAGTTTATTTAAGTCTCTTCTTCTTCTTTGGAGCTTGTTCTTGGTCCCAAGGGAAATGGGGTGACAAAGAATCAGAAGGACTTATCGCAATCTCAGGTACATATAGTTTTTCATGTGTTGTTTGCTCAAGGATGGAGGGTTGGTTTCTTGTCATCTTCCTCCTTGTGCTGGAAAAAAAAGACTCTATTTTAGAAGAAGGAGATGTTGATATCTCGAATTTGTTCTTGCAAGGAGTGATTAAGATTTTGAGGAATGGTCACAAGACTTCTTGTTAGGATGATGTTTGGGTTGGCGACTCTTCGCATAGGGTGAGGTATAGGTTGTATTTGGTTTCGATCCAACAATCTTTTTCACTCAGAGAGATGGGTTCTTGGGTCGGTAGTGTTTAGGAGTGGGATTTTTGGTGGACGTGTAGGTTGTTTGTGTTGGAGCAGGTTCTAGTGCTTAAGTTATCGGTTGTTTTGGATGGGAGATCGTTTTCGGAAGGTGCATAATCGTGGAGCTGGAAGCTTTCTTCTTCTGGGGTGCACTTGGTTAACAAATAACTCTCTCTTTTAGGAAGCTTTGGGGGGCTGATAGTTGGGTGTTGAAGCTGCCTCATTTGCTGGTTTGGGTTTGGAGTAGTTAGGCTTCGGATAAAGTTCAAGTGTTCTCTCGGCAGCTTCTCATGAATAGGATTCAAACTATAGCTGATTTTTTAAGGTTTGGGTGATTACCAATCATGTTGGTTCTTTTTGTGCTCTTTGTCGGGTCTCCACCGAGTCAGCTAGTCACCTTTTTGTTTTGTGTAGGGTGACCTCTATGAATCGATATCGGATTAATAGATGGTTAGAGTGGGAGTGGATTTTGCCTAGGGATTTGGTTGGTCTTTTTAAGGTACTCTTGAGGTTAGTCGAGAGGGAAAAGATTATACGTGGTTTTTTGTTGGTATGGCATACAGTTGTGTGGTCCATCTAGACAACTTGTAATGATCTTGTGTTTTCTGGTAAGGTACGAGATGTGGATGAGTTTGTTCATAAGATCCAATTCTTTTCGTATTATTGGATTTTCGAAAACACCTTGGTGTTCCTTGCTCCCACTATGAGCGGATGGTGGAACAAATTCTCTGCTGGAGTCGGTAGTCTCATTGTGTGGGGGGTTGGTTTGGTTGCCTTTGAGTGAGTGGGGTTTTTTGTTTATGTTTCCTAATTTCATGTGTCTCATCTCTCTGATGGTGTTGTTGTTCACTTCTCTATTGGTTACATGTGTTTTCTTCTTGTTTGTCGAGGCTTTTTGCTTTAGCTTTTTTGGTGGTGTTGCATGTTTTTGTTTTCTAGTGGGGCTTTTGATCACCTCTGATGTTCATATTTCCTTGTTTATTCCTTCTCCTTTTTATTATTATTATTATTCGCCATTAAAATAAAGTCTGTACATAATCACGAGCTTTCAAATCTAGTTAAGGATGACAATTAGACTAATACCCGATGGATACCCACAAAAATACCTGTAATGGGTAGGGTAAATGGCCGTATTATGGATACGGGCATGGACTTGAGTAATTATCTGCAAAAATTAACGGATATGGATGCGGGTACATGTATCTTAGTACCCACCCCTCCCTAATCCCACATAATATATTTTTTTTTAAAGCTAAATTAGTTCACCTAAATTGACACAAAGATAATCAAACTTGAGATTTTGAGAAACATCACATTTTCAGGTTTCAAGTAAATACCGCCAGGCCAATCCGAGTGGATTCCAACATAATATATACTTATATTTTTTTTATTTATGCTATCATATAAAATATATGAATACCAATTTAAAAAAATACAACACTATTAAACTATTACACATTTTTAATAAAAATGTTTATTAATAATTCCTTAAAAAAAATGTTTATTAATAACATAATGTAAACACAATGAATATGCCAACAAAGATTTGAACTTTGGCATAGTTAACCATAGTTAGGTTACATTTACCCTAACAAATATATTAATTTGACAGTTTAATATATTTTTTCAATGACCTTGACTAATTATTATTATTATTTTCCATTTGTCGGTGCTCACACATAAAGTTAAGAATATACCCTAATTTAGGAAGAGCCTGGCTTTGTAGGAAGGTTCATAATTCATTCTTTTATTGGGTTTTCACATAACTAAACCATGTTGTTAAAACAAGAACTTCACTTAGTGTTTAAATTCACATGAAGCTAGAATTAAAATTCTCATTCATATCACCATTATCTCCTTAATGTTAAGCTAGCTAGCCAATAAACATGTCATGGTCAACCTCTTTCCCTCCTCATCACCAAAAGCATGGTCAAGTGTTCCTCAGCTTTAGAGGCGAGGACACACGCTACACCTTCACTAGCCATCTTCACGCCACTTTGATAAGACTTAAGGTCGGAACATATATAGATTACAATCTTCAAAGAGGAGATGAGATATCGTCCACACTTCTTATGGCCATTGAGGAGGCAAAGGTTTCCATCGTTATATTTTCGAAAAACTACGGAAACTCTAAGTGGTGTTTGGATGAGCTCGTGAAAATACTTGAATGTAAGAAGATGAAGGGGCAAATTGTTTTGCCTATTTTTTATGATATAGATCCCTCGCATGTTCGCAACCAAACGGGAAGTTATGCTGAAGCATTTGTTAAACATGAGAAACAATTTCAGGGCAAAATGGAGAAGGTGCAAACGTGGAGGGATGCTTTAAGAGAAGCAGCTAATATTTCTGGTTGGGAATGCTCGGTTAATAGGTAACTACAACTTTCGAAGGTTTAATATGTTTTTACTTCCGATGAAACAACTGACTTTCGTTTTAGTTTCTATAAAATATTTTATCGACTTTTAATCTCCAAAATACTGTAATTTCTGACAGTAACTTTTACCATGACGATTACATAACTGCAGGATGGAATCTAAACTTCTTGAGAAAATTGCAAAAGATGTAATAGAAAAACTAAATCGAGTAAATGATGGTGACCTAGATCGTAAGTTTGAGAAGATCATGAATCTTGCTAAACTCTAATATCAATTCTTAGCCTTCAAAATTTGAACAAGTATCAAGCAACTATTCAACGTAATGCAGAATTCAAATGGACAGAAGTATTTATTTGCTATGCTTGTCACCTGACATGCTTTCACATTGGGAGAACTAATCATAGAATGATATTGGTTTACCATTTTGATGTACCAGTTTTAAGAGAAATCAATTGTTATTATGTTTATGAAGTTCAAATTTTCGAAATTATTATTAATATCCTACTCCCCTTTAATTTGTCGATGTGTTACTCTTCTTTGTCATGATTTATATCCTGTTTGCTTTATTTGGAAATTTTAGTTTAGTGCCATTAGTCTTCCATCTAGGCCAAAATAGAAAATTAACTAATGCACTTCGTGTGAATAAAAGCTCTAGTTATTACTATTATCATCAGAATTCAGAAGAAAAGGAATATTTTATTAAACATTTTGTTGTTTTTTATTCATTTTTTCAAAGACAATAAATTAGACTTAAATCCAAGCACAGGATGCGCATAGATCAAGCCAAAAACGATACATCGCCAATTTACAGCCATGAGAAATAATGTCCTGAGAAACAGAAAACATGATCTCACTAGTTTGAGTTAAAAGAAAAAGAGTGGGTTCAAATCCGGACAAATGAGTAAATATTAATCTAAGAAACTAACTACTAAAATTTACCATTAAAAAAAAAAAGTTATGTACAATTGGCATAAATAAAATATTATACTCTGATACCTCTCTCCAGATGGAGAGTGAAGATTGTGCACACCCAGCTTCGAAAGGTATAGTGAAAACGGTCAAGGATCCAAGGTATTGATCAAAATATTTGCCTGCAGCTTCTCGCAAACCACATGACAATCAATGTCAATGAGCTTTCTGCGCTCATGAAAAATAGAGTTGACAGAAACATTACAAGCATATATCGGTTGTCACATCACGACCACAAAGAAGATATGTAAACCAAGGAAAACACAAAAGCCAAAAACCAGTAATGAATTACGATTGGTAACACAGGTAGCCCAATTAAAATCAGTGAATGCTTTGGTTTTCAAGGCAGAGGAAGCTGAGAAAAACAGAAACTGAGATGGTGCCTAAGTCATGTACTGGCTAAGCTGATGTACTGCAAAACATAAGTCAGAATGTATTGTAATTAGATATAGAAGTTTCCTGGTAAGACGACAATATCAGGTAGGGTCCACAGGAGGAGACTCTTCAGTGGACGACGAGTGCAAAGACATGACCATGGGTGTAGACACCCGTCGTTTAGCACTTGAAACCAGTTTCAATCAATAAAGTTGAGCCATATTGACGTTGGCACATTGAAATACCAAGATAATTAAGAATGAGCCACTTCTAGGCCAAGGAAGAAACGCAAAGTGCCCACGTCTTTCTTTAATTCTGAAAGAACTATCCAATTAGTTCTTCACAAGGGTAATTTCTGCCATATCATTCCCTGGCAGTAAAATTCTGATTATGGATTTTGGTAAACAAGGAGTGACCAGATTGTGATTGAGCATATCCAAGAGTCCTGACCTGATTGAGACCATAAAGAGACTTCAAGAGTTGGTTATATTGTTCAGAACAAAAGAGAGGAACCACCGTGTAGACTTTCTCATCCAATTCGCCATGGAGGGATGTATTGTTGACATCCAATTGATGGAGATGTCAGTATTGGGTGGTTGCAACTTGCAATGGCAAGAAGTAGAAAAAGTACACCGGTGAGAAAGTGCCCATAAAGTCAATACCTCCAGTCCAAGTGAGTCCTTGACAATAAGGCGAGCTTTATATCGTTCTATGGGACCACCAGACTTGTACTCAATCTTGTAAACTCGTTTACTACCAATGGGTTTCTTTCCAAAAGGGAGAAATGTTAGCTCCTTCTGAGACTTCCAATTCAGCTTGTATATCCAAATTTAAGCAAGACAGTTTTGAGGCTTGTTGATATGTGGTATGATACCCTAAACTCTAAAAATTATTTTTTCAAACTCCTTAGAAAATAAATATTTAATTGCCCTTGCGTAAAACAGGGACTTTTAAAAACTTTTTCAAGACAAATGCATGTAGGTTTAAGATACCACTAGTCACATACATGCATCACAATTAATCTCAAATGAAGTTCTTAAAATCATTGAGTAAGATCCAAAGGATCGATTCTCTCAAACACGTGGAGTGATCCAAACAATATTTTAACATAACCAAATAAAGAGAAAGTAGTAAGATAGAACATAACATTTAAATTCCCCCTAGTATCACAATCAGAGCATTTATAGTAGAGCTCACATTGTCACATAGCATAAGGCTCACTTAATCATATTCGCATAACACTTTGACAATTACAGTTACTATGATACACATGTATGTACACTTGACACTTCTATTTAACTTCAGAACCATTCTAACTCCAAACACACGTCAAGGAACACTATCAATTCTCACTCAAGAGGCGAACACATTCAAGTCATCATCTACTCGCTCAATCGCAATCCATGTAAGTGTCACACCAAAGCACACAAGGCTTGCATGAAACCAACTATTGGCAACCATAAAGAGGGCTAGTATAAAACTTCTCATCCAAATGCAATTGAATTAGCACAATCATCTTTTAGAACAGTATATTTTGGCGTAATTTTTAAAACCAACTATTCCATCAATAAAAGTGTATATCATATAGGAAAATTAGGTTGACAAATGAAATATAGAAATTTAAGGGACAACAATGACAACAAATATTCAGTACAAAGGTTATTTATCAAATTTGCAGTAGAAAATATAGAAATTTAATTTTTGATCTATTTGCAAATAGATCATAAGCTTAACTACACTTAAGATACAGTAAGACAGTATGATTTAATTTTGATCCGTTGTAGTTTTGTAAGTGTAGAACTTCTTCACAAATAATGTGTTGACATATCATTAAGAGACTGATTATTATCAAAGATGCTTTTTTTTTAATGGCAAATGTTAGTATGATAGTTGTTATGTTAGTATTTTCTCCCTTGTCAGAGTTCAAACCTTGTACCTTTAAATCCTTTAATCCCTTATCTCAACTAAGTAAGCAACCCATCCCCCAATATTATCAAAGATACAACCCACGCGGTCAAACACTTTCAACATTGTGTTCAAAAATTCAAACTAGGACCCTATTTCGACAAATTGCTTAATTAAGCACTTGTAGTATAAGTACAAGGGCCTTCTTGGATAAAAGGCTTATTTGCAGCTTATAGCACAAGCGCCTTCTTGGATAAAAGGCTTATTTGCAGCTTATAGCACAAGCGCTTATCATGATAAGTGCTTATGTATAAGCTTGCATAAGCTATTTTTATAGCAAAAGATAAGATAACGTTAAATTGTTTTTGTATATGTTACAAGTTGTTTTTACAAGATAAATTGGAGAACTTATGAAAATAAATGGAAAAAAGCTTATGAAAACTATCATAAGTTGTTTTCATAAGTTCTCCCAAACAGTCACAAATTTTTTTTATTTTAAAGCTAAACTAGCCTACCCAAATTGGCACCGGGGAGAATCAAACATGAGACCTTGAGGAGAAGCACACACCAAGGTCCCAAGCCAACACCACCAGGCCAACCTAAGTGGGATCAGTCTCACAAAACTTATGCTAGTAGATGAACTCAAATAAGCCAGTCCAAACAGACCCTTATTATAGGTGCATGTTGATAAGTTATTTCTATAACAAAAAAATAAAGTTAAACTGTTTTTATATAAACTATAGGTTATTTTCATAACCTAACTTTTCATAAGTTTAAATAAGCTGAAAACAATTTATGAACATGTCACAAGTTGTTTCCATATGCTCTTCTAAACAGTCTCACAAGTCACAAGTGCTTATGTCAGTAGATAAACTGAAATAAAACAATCCAAACAAACCCTAAATAGAACCAAAATTAAACTCATCCAATTTTTACTAGGCAAACTAGGATGTAACCAATCACTAATATTACTCAAAGTACAAAATGTAAACAATTAGAAGATGTAAGATGTAAGAACAGGAAGTGACATAAGCATTCCTACTTTGTGTTAAAAGTTTTATGAGCACTCAAAATTCAGTTTGAAGAATCATATATGGTGTGTTTTTTATCTTCAATTTCCATATATTTAAAAACGAAAATAAAATGAGTAAAACAAAAATGCACCACAAATGTGATAATTTGAATAGGTTTCAAGGTTCCCACCCAAGTGCCCAAGATTGGGGAAAAATTATAATATCCAGGGTTTTCTGCAACAAGGAACATCAGTAAGTCAAAACTCTTAATTTCCCCAAAATTGTGATTTTACACATCAAGGAAAAGTGGATCGATGATATTGATTTTAAATTAAGGCTGTGGTTGCAGTTACGCTGCAAACCTTGATATTGCAGAAAAATCCAGGCATATGTTACCGATGTGGCCGCAATTGCCGTTGCGGAGGCCACTAAAACCTAAATATCGCGGCCACAATTTTCAAACTATATGGATGCACATAAAATGTTAGCCATTTCGATCTTACATATTATTATTTACATAAATTTATACTCATAAAAACCAATGAATAGAATAAACAACAAAACTTTTAACAATTGCCTTTGTGTTGATAAAGAAAACTACGAGTCTACCACATTTTAAAGGTCAATATGATGAGCTAAAACCTTTTTTAAGATTTCTAAGGATGGTCCACATGAATGTGGAAACAAAGAAAAGGATGATACCAGTAATGATGGCATACTTCAGACCAAGATTCACTAGCAAATTTACGAGTAACCCGGCAAATACAACGCCGAAGAAATTCGCAGACACGGCTGGCCAAAACGGCATTTCAAGAATTGATGCTATAATGGCTCCAGACCATGCTCCTGTGCCAGGAAATGGGACAGCCACAAAGAGCATCAGACCAAGCCACTGAAACTCCTCCACTGGTCCAGCCTTTGTTTTGGCATTCTTGAACAGAATCTCAAGGAATCGTGATGCCGAAGGGCTCTTAGAAGCGAGGAAAGATGCAAATCGTTTCAGGTAGAGTATGATGAACGGCACAGGTACCATGTTCCTGCATCAATTGTACAAAACTCGGTTAATTTGACCACAAAAGAACTCCCATTACTACAAAAGAATAAATTAAATATGTCAACACTCCAGGGTTGTCAGTTACAGATTGTGGAAAATATCGATTTGTTTAAATTCCACAAACGCAGTGTTATAGTGCTGCTATAGCCAGAATTTGACAACATTTTGTACATAATAGTGTATCATCGATCAATAGTGATTTATTAAAATCCCACTTAGCTATAGCGCTGCTATGGCCGCTATTTGAAACACTGCTACAAGCATTAAAGATTTTATGCAGCATGGGCACTTCTCCTTCTTGAGACATCAGAAACTAGGACATGTTTCTAAAACAGATGCCCGACACCCATACGACACTTGTATAATCCCTGTCAGACATTCCTCATTTGAATTTCTATTGGAAGAATTATTTTCAACAAACTTGGACACTTGGCTAACATTCAAACAAGGCTTCACACCAGAAGTTAAAACTATCAGAAAAATCAACTTAAAATATAAAACAGAAGTTAAAACCTAATTTTTTTGTTAACAGTATCTAATACACTTCATCTCGGAAAACCGTTACCTACCTTTGGTCATCGTTGTATTCAACACATGCATATTAGGACGTTCGAGATTAATTAGTTTTTAACTAAACCATGCTACACACACAGATAACAAGTGTGTCCATGTTTGTATTGTGTTCAGTGTCCGGGTTTGTTTCCCTGTTTCCTATCTTATGAAACATAGTGTAACAAATCAAACCCATTTTTAAAATTTGAATACCAAAACCTCTCCGTAACATAAAGTTAAAATTACAAAGTAAAATGTACTCTAATATAACTATTCAAAGTGAAGGTGCAAATTCTATGGTAACAATATCACAACAACAGCAAGAAAAAACACATTACTTAAACCATAACCACGAAGAATTGTACAAAACCCATTAATAGCAAATGGAAAGCATGATTACTGTGAATTTCAAGAATACATCACATAAACCCGGCTGGGAGTGGCAACTCAACTTATGAGTTCTGGAATGTGTATAAGTTTAACTATTGAAGGTCATGAGTTTTATCCCCTCTCATTTTCAACATCCTAAACCCAATCCAAGCCGTGACATAACAGTTTTGGATGTTGTTGAAACCACAACACCACAACAATTGAGGCCACATCGGCCACAGATCTTTGCAATATCAATAATTGTGACGCAACTGCTATTTAAAACCATGCACCCCACTAACAAGCACTAACAATTAACCAACTAACATTTGATGCTAAAAAATTAAATACATCATCTTAAGATTTGATTTTTTCACACCTAAATATTCAGGTCTATCTTACCTCTATAGAAGTGACATGCATAATGTTTCAACTTTCAAATTTTCTTTATAAAACAGAAAAACCAAACCATAAAAATAAAGAGCCTACCCCACCTTCTATGTCATCTTTTCCAATCTCTCTATTCCCTACCTTTACAAAAGTGAAGAAAAAATATCAAGTTTTTGCATCACATAAGTTAACAAAAAGGGTACTAAAACAACAAAAATCAAGCCTTAACATACTAATTAGGATCGACTACATGATCAAATGCCGCCATAATGTTTTATCGTACATCACATCCCAATCCATCTCATTAATCTCTACATCCTTCTTAATAGTCTCTCTTATAGTTTTTCTAGGTCTTTCTCTACATCTATTATCTAGTAATTTGACTACACTTCATCTAATCTACTCTCAATACTACATAATCTACAAGTCTTCTCCCTACATTCCCAACCCACCTAAGCCGAGTTTCTACCATCTTTTCCATGATAGGTGTTACCCCAACTCTCTCTCTAATATTGTCATTTTTAACTCTATCATGCCTAGTCTTACTCTTACCAGACATCCAACGCAACATACTCATCTCTGCTACACCTATTTTACCCTCATGTTGGTTCTTTACCACCCAACACTCCGTCTCATACAACATTGTCGGTCTTATCAAAAAGGGTACTTAATAAAAAACAAAAAACAAAAAATTTCTCCTACAATCAAAAGAAAAAGGAACTAACCCAAGAATGGATAACACAGTCAAACTTGCAGGGTCAAGCTGCAACCAATAACCAACAGGAATAGCACCACGAAGCTCAAGAACAGGAAGAGTAGCAAGAGTA
>Ga0099826_10003689_pt1 | contig 10501 bp, 5 predicted proteins | sample Mtrugardesep15_FD_76830 | JGI IMG/M metagenome (GOLD analysis project Ga0099826, IMG submission 76830) | Root nodule microbial communities of legume samples collected from California, USA - M. trunc garden sep15 | ecosystem: Host-associated > Plants > Roots > Nodule | place: USA: California...
CTTATAAGCATTCATCATATAAGTGCTTATTATAAACTACTTTTATAACTGTTTTCATATAAACTATAAATTGTTTTCATAAGCTATAGACATGTCATAAGTTGTTTCTATAAATTCTCCCAAATAGTTTCACAAATGTTTATGCTAGTAGATAACCTCAAATAAGTCGATCCAAACATGCCTCTAGACAATAAATGCTACAACCAATGGACCATCATAACACAACTAAGTTACGACAGAAAATTATTAACGAATATAATGGACAAACCTTCCATGCTTTTGCAGCAAAGATCGACGAATCGACTGAGTAGGATGAGCAGTTAGGACCAAATCAACAGTTTGATTCTTCAAAGCATCAAATACTTCGAGAGGAGTCTTCTTGAGTTCAGTCACAAGCCTCTTGAATGTCTCTTCAATATCTGACTCAGTTATGGCAGAATTTTCATCAGCAAAATCACCTTTCTTCAGTAACTTAATCCTTCTTCTATATGCAATTTGAACTTCTTCAGCCAAATTTGCCAAATTAAGCATGTGGGAAAATGATTTAGCTATAACAATAGAATCTCCAGCATCAAGACCAGTCAGCATATTCCCAAGTTCCTCCAATTTCTCTGGCCTATGCTCCCCTTCATACTCTGCTGATAGCTCATAACAATCTTGAACCTATCAATCATCAAATTCCCAAAACTCTTAGCCACAAGTTCATACATCAAATATCAACTATTTTCAAGGCCAATTTTGAAAATTATATTATCAAATATCAACTATTTTTTCTTCCAAGCACAAAAGCAGATTCTTTTCAATAAAAATTTAAGTGGGGTTCCAGAAATATGTTAATATTATGCTAAAAAAGTAATATTTTTTCATAAGCATAAGGAATTGAAAATACAGATTTATTTACTTAAAATCAATATTTTGTATTTCACAAAAAATAAAACCATTAGCACAAAAAGGCTCAATATAAGAAATAGGAAAAGACATAGATAGAACACATACTCAAGTCCAATTTAGAAAATTATAATATAAACTACTAATTCCATATCCAAGACCAAAAACAGTTTCTTTTTAATAAAAATTGAAGTGGGGTTTCAAAAATATGTTAATATTAAACTAAAAAACTAACATTTTTTCATAAGCATAAGAAAAAAAGTAAGAAAGGAATTGAAGAAAATACAGTTTGTCTGATATCTTCGCCATGCAAATCTTGAAGAATGTCAAGAAACCTATCCAACAACAAAGCATCATACTCCACAAGTTTATCATCATCAGAAACTTTTTTTGGTGCCAATAGTCTCAACTGAGCATCAATTGAAGCCATCTTTTCAATGTTACGAGTAGCCATATTTTCTCTCTGAATTGAACCACGTTGATGAATAAAATTTGTGTTACTAACTAACTAGTAGAAAGTTCAATTATATATATTATTATGAAAATAAAATAAAAAACTGTAGAGACGAAAATCTCGTGACAACCTAGGTGGAAAATCTAGTTGGTTCCAAGTTAATAGGATTGTACTGCACGGGAAAGTACAAGAAAGATAAAGTAACAAAACAAACAAACTAATTGTGTAACTAACTAACGCCTTTGATCACGGAACTAGAGAGAGAATGTCATGTGACACAAAAAAAGAACACTCTCTCACATTCAATTTATAGAGAGAGAGAGAGGACTTTTTTTTGCTGATATTTTTTTCACTTACTAGATTAAAAGAAAATAGAATGTTCTAGATGTGAAAAACAATAAAATTGTGAATCTTAATTAAATTTGATGAATTACAAGATATTATAAAATCACTTTGGGGCGTTCGCAGTGTGGTTTGGTTCGATTTTGAGGTTAAAACTCATTCGAACTGCAAGATAAAAACATACGGTTTGGTTCGGTTCGATTAACTTTTAAAATAAAATCCAAACCAAACCAAAACGGTTTGGGTTGGTGCGTTTTTTTTAAAACAATACAATTTTATGTTTCCAACATTAAAATAAAGTTCAAAAACTAAAACACGACATATTTTCAACAATGTTTTAAATTTTATCCAACATTACATTTTCATTTCCTTCCAACAATGATCACAAAAATATATATCAAATTAAAAACGTGAACAAAAAGCAATCATATTCGGTAAGAAATGCAAAATATTAAGATTTTATCATTCTTTAAAAGTTCAAACAGTATATAAAGACATTTTTTTTAACAAAAAACAAAGAAGAAATTACTTAGCAAGAGAAAAAATATGTTATTTTATAAAAGGTTTCATTGTGTTTTTATGAATATTGGTTTAAGTGAAATATGTTTGATTATTGTTTCTCTTATGTTGCGGTTTGGTTTGGTTCGGTTGGTAAAACAAAAACCGCGAACCAAACCAAACCATGTGGTTGAGTAAGGAAATGATTCAAATACTTCCAAACTAAATGTGGTTTTTAGTGGTTTCAATTTGAATTGGTTCGATTTACAATTTTCTATTTGGTTGGTTCGGTTTTGAACACCCTTAAAATCACTCACACACATGATAGCCAAATGAGTTAAAAAGTTATGCATATGTTTTTTTTTGGATACCCTAAATTTTCAAATTGAATAAAATGATTTGCCACATGTTCAAAGTACACATCACTGAAATCAAGCCAATTAAAGATATGCCAAAAAATTTCAAAAAAATTCCTAATATACGAGTAAATGATCAATATCCTCCATTATGTCACACCCATCCGTACAAAGTTGAGCTTAGGATGAAGAACGTGCCTCCTAATTAAATTATCTGTTGTGTTTTATTTGGATTGAAATTTTAAAATATGATTAATTTAGCTATCACCTTTTATCTTTTTAAATATGATTTAATTAGTTATCATTTTTTTATCTTTTATCATTATATTTGGAATCAAATTTTGACTATATAAGACCCTTTTGAGAACCGTAGAAAAATTACCACCAATAGTTTTTTTTTTTTGAGAGGTACCACTGACAGATTGAATAATTGAATCAAAACCGATGACTTAATAAATTGTAATTAGTTAAAATAAAAATGTGAGCTTGATTGGTTGTTTGAATAAATGGATATTTTAATACTTTTAAAAATTGTCAACACTTTTTTCTATTATTTTGTTTTCTCTATCTTAAGCTAAAGAATACCTAAAATCTATTCTATTTCCTTTTTTTTTTTGTTACTATATACTCTCAATATCTTTCTTTCACAAACTTTCTGTGCGAATGAAATATTTTTTGTTGATTGACTAGCTAAGCAAGGTTCTAGCTTACAGTATGGAAGGAAGACTTAGAACATGTGTCCTCCAACGAAGCACCATCTCGGTTTTGTCTTATTATCATTATTAGCGTTGAGACGAGGATTAACATGTTTGTATGTTTCCTTTTCTCAACCATCAATCCTGTCATCTTCCTTAGATCTGAAAAGATCAAATAATTTAGATAATATTATAAAAAAAAATAGTTTAAAAAAGAATGATTAATTTGGAATTAAAAACTCGACCCAAAATGTTGATTCTCTTTATATATTGGTATAGATTAGGATATTTCAATTTAATTCCTTAATTTTTTTTTTGTTTACAGGTTCTCCACCTCTTTTAAATTTATATCATGTCAAAAAAAACCTCTTAAATTTATAATGTGAACTCCTACCATTGAATTGATTTACATGTGCTCGGTTAATAGTATGAGTTTAACCTTGCAATTTCAAAATGTCATCAAATGCTATATGCTTTCGAAAAATATATCAAATTAAGACATTGTTACGTTTTTTTTTGGACAGATGACTTTGTTACGTATAGAACAAGTTAAACGTCAATAATCAATACTATGAAACTTATGGCTCTATATAGGTCTAAGTGTCTCATTAGGGACATATATATTTCTATTTCCAGTATATACAATCACGTTTTTATTAAGCAAATGCTAATAAATGCTTTACATGCTTATGTCTCAAACTGGTGTAATCGATGACTACCTGAGATCACACATATAAAAGAAAAATTGGTTAACAAAAGTCGATTTTTCTGATCTAAAATTTGAACAAAATTATCAACTTATATTGATTCGACTTTCTCAAATATAAAAAAATTCAATACAACGTTTATATATTTTTATTTGAATAAGTATTTATAAGGAGACACTTGTTAGTTAGACTCTTTTTATTGAAGGGTTTGAATATTTAGTCATAAAATTTATGAAGAAAAAAAATCAGATTTATATGACACATAAAACACGATAAATTGACGAGACTGGAGGGCAAAAAATACTTTGACGAAGAAAACACAATGTATTGTGTCAAAATCTCAAAACATTTATGTTCATTCTATTATATGAAATTTATGTCCTTTTCATAATTTACTACGCAAGACTTAAACATCACCTCCCACTTTTCATGCATTTTGGTTCTTCATTTCCCACAATCAAACTTTCTTTTCTCTACTTAAGAGTACATGGGATATAGCACATAATCAAATTTTAGGTTAAAGAAAATCACAGACATTATCCTGGGACCAAAAACAAGTGTCACTTAATTATCGTCCTTAGAGCATGTCAAGGGTCAAATTTTGTTAACGAGTTTGTCCCTTTTATTGGCTACATGTACACGACTTTTAAACTTTTGAAGAGACAAATATGATGAACATTAACATGTGTTGTTGCATTTGGTATATTGATGAATGATGCTCATACATTATGCATTAATTCTGTCTTGTAGCACCATGAGGTGCCTTTTTAGCTACCACAACTTCTGCTAAAAAGAAATTGTGAATTGCTTTTTCTTTTTTTTTTGCTAAAAAGAAATTGTGAATTGCTTAGCTATGTATGCCAATTATATATTGGGAAATTTGATTGAGGAGCCTTGGAACTTTATGATATATTTCTGAGATAGTTATACATTTTTTTTCATAATGACAAATAATTAATCCCGATTCAATTGCAATTTTGGTTTCATATTTTCACCCGTTTAAGAAATTAGAAATACCTTCTTTTTTTTTGACAAATTAATTAGAAGTACCTTTTAAAAATTCAAGTTGTTGGTCTCACTTAGATTTTTTTTATCGGGAAATAGTGATATGACACACTATTATTGACGTGGTGACATAAAATTAGTTGATGTGAAATCATTCAGATAAGAAAAGTGGAGTCAGTGAAGAGAGAATGAGAGGATATGTAACTACACGAAGATTATTTTTTAAAAATTTATCACATGAACACTTATAGATTTAAAATATAATTGAAAGATAAAAAATCACACTTCATTCGATCTTAAATATAAAAAAAAATTAGTTAATAAAAATTGATGTATTTGATTTAAATTTTTGTTAGTTCAACTATATTTAGTATATAATTAGGATCGAATGAAATGATTTAAAACAGGGATCAATTATTTTTTTTAAGAAAAACTAGGATCAATTATGTGAATGAGTGGAAAAATGATCATTTAAATTGAAATCAAACCTTTAAATTTTTTAAAAAGTTACAAGAACATTTTTTTTCCTTTTTCTTTTGACAAATATAAAACATTTTGTTTTTTTAGGAGATGAAAAAAAATCTTTATAAAAGCATTTTGTTGACTGGTCGTACGTAGACATGAGGTGTATGAAACGAGCACGTACGTTTCCAAATTCTACATCATCAGTGATCTGTTGACTAACTTTTATGATACACATATATTGAGTAAGAAAATGTACCCTCGAATATGCCAATACGACTCATAGTCCACAACAGTTTCCAAATATCAAGAATAAATCTATATTTATCATGCCAATGAGGTCTCCGATGATGATGTGAATGAACATGGATTAGCACTCACGTCAACACTTAAAAATGCGAAACCTAGCTAGTTCAATCCATGAGTAAATCTTCTATGATCTTCTATGGTCACAAGAATTTCGACAAGTAATTTGAACACACAAAAATAAAATCGCTTATTAAGTTTATAAAATATGTTATTTAATTATTTTCTTCGTTAAATTATCTTTTTTTTTTGTCTAAATTCATGTAACCTTACGAGAATCACTCTCATTCTTTGGGTGCATAGATTATTTTTATTGATACTAGCATGGAGACAGAAGGCCGTAGTTGATGACCCCATCAACAGGGGAGATTGGCTTCATAATCAATGGTACCCCAAAAGACGAAGAAAAACTTGAATAATTGGTATGGTTTATATGTAGCTACCTTATTAATATATTATTTGACTATTCTAAACAATTTTATTGGTTTTAAGGGAGATGATATTGCATAAATATTAATAATATATTTAGTTTAGTGTTAAATATGGATAAATTTAAGTTCTTACAACTTCATGAAGTTTAAATTTTATAAAAATTATGAAGTGTGAAATGACCTATTAGATGTAAATCTTGGTCACATTTGTTTGCCAGGCTAACTAGGTTGGTTAAACTAATTAGTTTTATTGGCTATATAAATCCTATTGTAGTATTGTACTCATCTCTGTATATAATTTTGTTTTGTCTCATATGAGTTATGAGTTATACCTAAAACTGTAATATGACCCCAAAGGCCAAGTACCCCTGGTTTCATTTGTTCCTTGCTCACTGCAGCCATAAAATACAAGTAATGTTCAGTATGGATCGCATATGCAAATTAGTAGTGGCAGACATGAAATAGAAAAGGTGGTAGAGAAAGTGAAACGAGAGCAAATGAAAATGTACAAAATAAAGAAGGGAATCAACAATATTCCATCTAATTAACACGAGTTGGATCAATTTTGAAAAGAATATAAGTTGTACATTGTTGATACGTACGAATTATATATCATCTTGGAAATAATATCCATGGCATCTTCTATGAGAAGATATTCCGATAATATACTTGCTATCTTTCTTGATCAATATTCCATTCCATTTCTGATTTATAAACGATTTTCTTGCTGGCACAAACAAATTATGCTCGAAAAGATGTGGCATTATAGTACAAATTTGGTTTGTTTGTTAAGTTGATAATATAAATAGAGTTCAAGAAACATAGGATCTCTGTAGATTGGCTTATTTTTGAGTTTATGAAAAATAGTTTATGCAAATAAATAAGCTTTAATGTTGATTCATAAGTTCTCGCTAATGAAAATTGTATCTTTATAAGTTGTTTTTTCATAAACTTCTTTGACAAGCTTATGAATAGTTTATAAAAGCTTAATTATTTTCATAAGCTGTTTTGTATAAGCTCAAAAATAAGTCAATCCAAACGGGTCCATACACAATCAGAATATATTCATGATGTCGTTTTGCTATAACACTACTTAAACTAGCTGCTCACAAATGATTTATGCTAGACATCAGATAATTTATGGATGATATCAACGGCATGTTCCTATGTTATAACATCAGCAGTGATATTTGAATATTTATTTGAGACAACTTTTATGATGATTTTTATTTTCTCTCTTTTTATTGATAAAAATAATAGAGAGACAAAAATGAAAAAAAATAATAAGAACATAATGTAAGTATGAGAGAGTTGTGAAAAAATTATAACAAAATAGTTTTGTATAAATATCAATTCTCTATAATATTAAGTGTAAATTTTAGAAAAAGACAAATAAAGTGAGATATGGTATTGGAGAAAAAACTAAAAACACCCTAAATGATAGTGTAAGACTGGGAATGTAGCGAGGGCAGAAGAATTGAGAATCTCATTCCGATTTATAGTATGCGGTAGATAAACTAGTTGATAAATTATTTATAAAAATAAAATAAAAAATTCAAGTAGGATAATTTAGCTATAATTAATAAACTAAGTACTTAACTATTAGTTGTTTTTAAATATACTTAACTATTAGTCAATGAGCTAACAAATATCTTCGTGAGTTTAACTCAGTTGGTAGTAGAGACAGTGTTAATATATGTAAGGTTTGAGGTTCTAACCTCAACCACAACAAAAAAAAAATCAAATTTGAAGTTTTTGATGTAATTAGCATGAAATTAACAAATAAATATAAAATAACGTGAAAAATATTTTTAGTTAATACTTTAATCAAAATATTAATTATGCCATTTTGGCCCGAATTTTCTAAATATAATCTTTTCCAATTAAAATAATAAGGATAAAAATGCTAGATAAAAAAACATATGTTATACACTCAAATACTACTTAGCGCTAAAAAAAGACTAAATTTAAAAAAAAAATGATATTTATATAACTATTTTGTAATAATTTTTGAACAACTTTCTTTTATACTCACATTGTGTTTTAACTCTCACTTTTTTTCTCTATTATTTTTTACCAATAAAAAGATAGAAAAAAGAAGGTTGTCACAAAATAAAATTGATATAAACTAGTGTGATAAGTCCGAAACAACTATACTCTACTTTTACTCCTTAATAAAAATAAAAAAAAAAAACTCTACTCTACTTTACACCTATAAACGTATCTTCAATAAATTAGTAATTTGGTGTTATTAAACAGGCTCTTGATGGAATGAGTGTGGAAACAAATCTTACAATACTTCTTAAACTCAACACAAATTAAGCCAAAGGTGAAAGTGAAAACAAATTTGGTTGAAGGTGAAAACCGGCCAAAAACACAGTCAAACAACACACCCTGGGATGTAAAACAAGACTAGCACAACAAACTAACAATAGGGTTGAAACAAAAGATCATGAAAGTTGCTGAATAGACATTTCAATCTTCCTCCGGATCAGATCGTAACTCTCGAGTAAAATTCGATCAAGCCGTAACTTATAACCAACTCTTTTCAACCAAGTGAGCAATTTTGAGCAACCATCAAAGATCAGATTAAGCAACGTCTTCCAAGTTAGAAGAAGCCCGCGGTCAAGGTTGGGCAATGAGCTCTGCAAATCAAACCTAAACCCACAAAGGGTTTTACTTTTTCCATCCTATGTGTTTCTCGCACGCTCTATTTTTTTATATTTAAAATACCATTTGATCGGATTTTATAATTTGAGGACAGTTCGAATTATATAATATGAAATATGCTTATTTTTTAGCGGTTGCAAATTTTTCTTTTTAAAAAAAGTATAAAATGATAACACCTATCAAACAAAATTAAAAAAAAAAACTACCTTAAAGTTCTAAAAATCAAATAAATCTAATAAGAAAAATTTAGTTATTTCTAAGAGCAGAAAAAGTGAGTCTAAACGAAAGAATTTTAGATTGTGAGGGGCGAAATCACATATGATGTCCCTTCTACGGGAGTCTTGATCCTTGATTTTCAACTGAGACACGACGGAAACAACTAACAATCACCTTAAACAATAGAATAAGGGTTATGATGATTCTTAAAATATTATTGTTACAAACATGCTCAATCTTTGTGATGTTACATTTTAGATTATATAATTTAAACTGGTTTTCTCTTGAATTCGTGTCACAAGAGAGAGTATATGAGGTGTTCGGATTTTATAATCCGAAAAAAAAAACAAGGAACGTGCCCTGCAATCCGACCTACTTATTGTGTTCAGATTGTATAATCCAAATAGGTGAATTTTCCACCCAAAAATAGGGGGAAAACTCATTTCGAATTCTATAATCCGAAAATCCTAAAAGAATTTTTGGAAAAAAAAACGCATAGGGTGGAAAAAACAAATCTATCCACAAATAGCGTGGGCCAAAATTTGGGCAATACGGGGTTCCTTTAACGTGGATCTATGCATGTTGGTCCTCTTACTATGGGAGGCTCCTTTTCAAACCCCTTAAATTTGTAAAAAATTGCATATACAATTTATCTAGAAGTACACCCACTTGGACTTGTGATGTTGATTTGTAACCTTAAAGTATGTTTTTCGATATCAATTTTGATGATTTAGTTTGACTTAAAAAAATATACTTTTAGACGGTGTAAAATTTAAATTTTGTTTTCAGGTGCACATCCAAATCAATTAAATTGGTGGAAGAAACTTCTCCTTAATATCATGTTAGTACAGATCATATGGTTGCTATTGTGACATTTGATATTATAGGGTGCAAATTCAAATTCACTATTCTCTACTTCGTATACGATTTCCAAAACTAACTCAATTATCCCAAAAAGTTACATATTTTTATATTAAATAAATGTAAAACATACTTAAAAAACTTTAAACATCTATTCAAGTTGTGGATTAATAAAAAAAAAACATTATATTTCAATAGTTAGATTGAAGTTTTATTAACATTTTACATCATACAACAGTTATTTTTGAATGTACAACAGTTAATGTAATCACATCTAGAGGTGTCAATAGAGTCCCAAATTTCAAAAACCACTTAAAAAAGCTTCAACCAAGCCCACTAAATTAAAGTCTCTAATTGAACAAAATTAGAATTCTGCTCTTCACCCTGCAAAATTTGCTCGCGCCCTGCAGCCATGCCAATTTTACCCCTGCACTAGTTAACTGGCGCAGCGCACCTTAAGTGACGTTGCGCACCTTAACTAGCGCGACGCAAGTTAAGTAACGCAGGGTTACTGTTTTCGTACAAAACCCATCAGTCCGAACTCCAAGCACCATTTTCTTTCCCTCCACCCTCAAAAACCCAAAAAGTGCGATTTTTTGGGTCAAAATCC
>Ga0099826_10003690_pt1 | contig 10500 bp, 8 predicted proteins | sample Mtrugardesep15_FD_76830 | JGI IMG/M metagenome (GOLD analysis project Ga0099826, IMG submission 76830) | Root nodule microbial communities of legume samples collected from California, USA - M. trunc garden sep15 | ecosystem: Host-associated > Plants > Roots > Nodule | place: USA: California...
AAACTTAGGAGTGGTTTGGTTGTAACATTGTTCACAAGGCTCGCATTGAAGCCAAACAATGTCACTACCTGTATCAACAATGCCATATAACTTAAATGGTGGGCTACCAATTGAATAGGTCATCAGATACTCACCATTATCAGGGATTACAGTTGATTTAGGTGTCCCTGCAAGTGAATTTGCGTAGAAATGATTAGCACGGTTGATAGAACGACGTGCGGCATCGACAACTTTTTGGTACTTGTTTTGTGTAGGTTGATAGAATGGTGATTTTGAAGAGTCGCGGTGGATGAGTTCAACACTAAAACCGTTGTTTAACGCATCAGAAAAAGAAGCAATGAAACAAAGGGAAAAGAAAAAAAGGGCTAGAAAGGAAAGTGCGTTCATTGTTGCTATCGAGAGGTGTGTAAAATTTGGTTACAACGTTTATGTAATCTATTGCCTTTTATAGACTATATGTGAGAATGTAGATAGACGCATACATTCTTATGGAAGGAACCATAGCTTAAAAAAGTTGCCATTATTCAAACTATTCTTTTTACGTATTCAAAAAAATTGTTACCAATTATAAATTTGGTCAACAAAATAAAATTATAAAAGACAAATAAAACGTAAGATATTCGTGTTGTTTATTTTTGTTTTGACTAAACATTTATGTTGATTTATTATCCTATTATTATACATTAATTTTGATAGACCGAAAAGTTGTCATTATTCAAAAAACAATTTTACCTATTCAAATATTATCAATATAAATGACAAATAAAACGCAAGACATTTATATTGCTTTATTATTATTATTATTATTATTATTATTATTATTATTATTATTATGCCACTTGCGTTTGAAAATACATGTCGTTTTTTTACAATGTTCATTATTCACATAACTTATTTTGATCATATTTTTTAACTAATATATAAATAAAAATTTAGCATGCTAGATATTGTTCGATTTGTCTCAATAAATATTTTAAAAATATGAACTGTCAAAGTTGTGTATTAACGTGACTAAAATGATTGATTGCGACATTATTTTGAAAGAGAGAAAATACGGATTTTAATTCAATAAGTTTCATATCATATTTTCAATCGAATTTGGTCAACGGTAGTATAATTTCCATTCGATGCAATTGCATTTGACGGTAGTATAATTTATCAATGATTTATATAATTGATATTATACTCTAAAAAATGAATCGTTCACTTTAAATGTGCCAGATTCATAACATGTACATAAACATCATAGACCTGTTTGCTAGAGAAGTCAATGGTCTCATCCATTTGCAAGCAGTGTTTTAAGTTGGCACTCCACCACAGCTAAAAGGACGAAAGAGGATCCTTTCAACTTTGGACAGTATTATTGGAAAGCTCAGTTTCTATAAGAGACTCAATTTAATTCGGCAGTATCTACTTCTCCTAACTATTCTTAAAGTTAAGCTATTTGAATCATTTGAGTGAAATTCCAACAAGACAACAAGTTGGCCAAAATCAAAATACCTGGACATGTACAACTGTGCAAAACAAGCACAACTGATTTATCCTCTATGAACTGTCAGCTAATTTAGTCAATGATCCGGCTGCAAACCTGTCTATATGATCGATGGGCACTTTCGCCATTTCGTTAAATTTAATTTAGTTTTGGCTCTATATTTGCTACAGTTTCTCTGACCTCATATTAAAGGGTGATTAACCGTACTGCATAAGGGAACAAACTAAATTCATCACTTCTCTTACCTACTGTGCTATTTGGAATTTTCAGTCTTCTCATAAGACAGTAGTCATGATGACAGTTCAATATTCAAGACTCCTCCTTCTGATCTTAATGATCATACTGATGACTAGCCAGCTCTCGAGTTGTGGTGAGGCCACAAGATCAAGATGGATGAGTAAAGGAATCAAGCAGACAGAAAAGATAAGCTCTTTTCAGCGTTTCTCAGGCTCATTGCATTTCTATACAAACACACAAAAGGGACCCGACACAGAAGAGGTCCACCCAATTTATGGAGTTTCTCTACGAGATGTTCCGGGAGGTCCAAACCCCCTTCATAACTGATCAGGTTGTCAACTATCTAGCAATCAGCTGCTTATCAAGTTATACAAGGTTTTGCAGGCTTCCCGTATAGAGTACATAAGTTTCATAGCAAAGGTGTATAGAATAGATTAAGTTTGAGAGAATCAAGACTCTAGCCTTTCAAATATATAGAAACTGTACTTGATCCAATAGAAAGATATGATGTATTGCATGCGTTATATTGAAAAGGTTACAATATGTTAGGTGTCTGAATTATATTGAACGAGTACCTTGACGGTTTGATTTTGACATTAACATAATATTTGACCCGAAATAATAAACAGATAGCAGGTCCAGACACATTGAGCTTTAAGAAAATACACGTACACAAATAAGCAACAAAAACTTTCCTATGGCAATTGGGTTTCAGAATGTTGGCATCAATACTAGTCATAATTCATTCATAACCAAAAGAACATGTGAGTGGAAATAGAAGCAGGAAATAACCATATTCCTTGTTCCTAAAAAGAAGAGGAAACCAAGTCACATTTCATGTAGAAAACCTGTGAGCATTTGGAATAAATATGAGAAATATGTCTGCCACTTGAAGCATATGGCAAGTTAAAAACTTACATAAATTATCCTCACTACATAAGCTCAGTTCCAACTGGATCAACAGAGAAATGAAGAGACAGTGATTTCAGGACAATAGGCTGGAACTTAGATATCCATACCTGTTTATCAAATCCAAATATAGTTTAGTTTACATTCTTGCCGTGCTTGTTCTCGTCAAGATATAATCACACAGTTACTATATCAGTTTTTTTTTTTTTGAAGGAGTTATTATTTCAGTTTTGTAAAATGTATTTATCTACAGGAAGTTATATTTCAATTTTGCTCATTAGAATTCATTTAAAAAATTTATATTATCAAAATGAAAAATCTCCAAGTAACAATGAAAGTGTCAGCCATCGTTTTAGAATTTTGTCGTTTACCAAGAGAATATGATAGCATGATCCCCCAAACAAATATTCTGAATTATATAGTTTACAGGAAAGGGAAGCATTTCATTTTCCATTTAACAAGTTACCTTCCACCAAAAGTTGTATAACAAATAACAACCTAAGCATAAAATAATGTTTTTACTTACCTTCCACCAAAAGTTGTGTAACAAATAACAACCTAAGCATAAAATAATGTTTAAGAGACAAAAAATTAGATTCCTTACATCTTTGTACTCTTGGCTGCGTATAAATATCTCGAAGGCCTCAACTGCAGGTGACATCATGCACCAGAATTGGTTAGCACAACCAAATTGGAAAAAAATCAGACATAACAGACCGTGAGATTGGGATCACCTGATCGAAATCGTATCACTACTCCATGAGTATACTCCTTAGAGCTTTCATTGAAATTCAAACCTGACAATTAAATATTAATATCTCAAGTAGAAGAAAATCAAAACATAGTGGAAATTATTTTATTCATATAATCCCTTTGTCAAAACAATGAACTGTTGATGAGCCAACAAACCATGCTAAAAGATCTAATTACAATACGGATAACACCAGGCAACATCTGAATAAATGTTGGTGCAACTGAAAACATACCTTGTGTAAATTGTACTATCAAGGAAGGAGATTCCAACATCACTGTTTCCATAGATGCCAATGCATGTTCCGCCTGGTTACCTAAGGTACCCTCATTAAATGATAACAAAAGAACAAACTCCACTCCATAGCTGAACTCCTGGCCATGAAATTCATTTGATCCACCCAGATCCAGACCCCGACCCCCCAAAAATTACAGTTAGAATAAAATATTGGACATTCTATCAGTGATCTAAAGCAGTGTTGTTAAATAGTGGCTACAGCGGTTCTATAATACTACAGTCGGTGGAATTTGAACAAATCACTATTGTTATGCGATGTGTTATTTAGTACAAACTGTTGACGAATAGCAGCTATAGTGGCGCTATATGCCTATTGTGTAGCAAGAACAAACCATTATTTTCTGCGATTCACAGTTGACCACACTTATCCTAAGACCAGAGTAAATAGAAACAAATAGGTAGAACCAAGGAGCATCTTTATCCTAAGACTAGAGTAAATAGAAACAAATACGTAGAACCCAGGAGCATCTATGTTCATTTTCATTCACAGTTTGACATAGACATAGAATTGAGCAAAAATACTAGATGAACCCTTCAACTTATAGATCCGAAAGGGGAAAAGTAAGTTATTACCAACCTCTCCTTTGCGAAATATATAAATCATGTCATCATCAACTTCAGATTCGTAATCAACATTAATTAATCCCTAAAACAAAATCAGTAAAGGCCCATGTTAAAACATTCATAAGGAGAGTGATTCAAGAATAACGGAAAAATAAAGGAAAAGAGAATCGGTGTTTACATGTTGATGCATACATGGCAGTAAGTCATTACATGCTCCTTCAGAACTTTCAAGTAAAAGGAATTCTCGTAGAACTTTTCAAGGTTTTCTTTCCTCTGAAACCGCATGAATAGGGCATGAGTATATTGATCATGATTCTCAGCAGAAACGCGCCCTGCAGAAGCAACAAGGTCATCAGTCATCACTCATCATATGAAAAAGTGCTCAATCACAAAATAAATAAATGAATGAATAAAACTACACATAGTTAAGCAATGCTAAACATTATAATCCAGTATTGTCAATTGCGGATCCCGGAAAACAGTTTCTTCAAATTCTACGACGCAACACTGCTATAGTGCTGTTACTTGACAATATTTTGTACTAAAAGTGTATCGAACAATGGCATTATAGCCACTATGCAATAGCATTATAGCCGCTATTTAATATCAGTGTTATAAACTATGAAGCATAGAAACTCCATATTAAAGGAGTGTCTCGTGTATCACACCAACACTTGAATTACATTCCGTCACTTTTTTTTCTTAAATTACTACCGGTGTTTACGTACGTGTCAGTGGTGTTGTGTCCTATGCCTGCGCTTAATAGCATATAAAGCAATGTGGCTTTTTATAGTATATAATAAAAATTAAATTAATCTACACTTAGAGCTGCACTTTACCTAATGAAATAGCAATAATACCACCCATTTGATATTGGGTTGTGTATAAATAATCAAGCATATCATTCTCTGCCTCTTCAGACAAATCCTTTTTTGCTTTTAACAGACAAATGTGCTCCACAACTTTTCTTCTACACGAAATTAAAACACTAATCATATTCATAATCATAATAATATGAAAATGAGAATTTGAACCTAATAATAATAATAACATTATAAAAATAAGAGTATACCTTTTCCTCTGAGAAGCTAGATTGGAGCTTCGGTCGTCAGTAGCACCACAAAGTACTCTCATCTGATTCTTGTGCTGGTTCTTGAATCCTTTCCAATGACAAGCTGGAAAAGAAATTCAAAATAATAAAGTAAAATGAATCAAGGGAGTTGAACTAACTAATCTAAGTAATTGACTCACCTTGAAAAGATAGGGGGGTTGTGGTGAATCGATGAGGGGCACAGAAAGAGTAACCATAGCTTGAGCATTGCATTGCAAAACTCATTTTTGTGTCTTGAATTTTCACTGCCTTATTTGCATGCCTAATGGCTAATAGTAAAGTGATAGAGATATTGAGGTGCGTGCATCAGCATCACAAAACCAAGGACGATAAAAATGGGTGGACCAGGATGGATTGGAAATTGGAAAAATAAACAGCACCTTTCCTTTTAATTTAACAATACACCATGCGTGATTTGGAGATTATATTCTTCCTTTGGAGATCTTCTAATTCTTGCATGTACTTTTTTTATTTTTTTACAGATGATTACACTAAAAAAAAAATGAGTATATACATAGTCGGAGTAAACTAGTTTTACACCAACATCCAATAGAAATAGAGTAATCAATAGTTTTAAAAAACGGTTATAAATCAAGCTTACATGGCAAGATGATCGGTTCACATTACATGACGGATAGTGAAAAAGTATTTTCAATTGTAGGTGCATAACCATTAAACGAAATTCATATCTACTTTTTCTTTCTATACATTTTTACATTGATTATTTATTTAAAAAAAATTGGTAAAGTAAACTTTCAGTAGAATGGATGGTGTTCCTGTGTAAGTATGAAGCCCTCACCTGATATTTACCATGTGCAAAGAAAAAGAAGACTTCATAAATTCGACACAGAGTCCATCATCGGGTGTCATGAACTTGAAGGAAGGCTTGTATAAAATTGGACAATCCGTCCCTTTGAGCAGTGATTTTGAGATGTAGTTATGGTCAATTAAGTTTTCTTTTTCTTTTGACAATGTCTTATAAAAAGATGATTACATTTACCTGACACAAGATTATTAATTTTGATTTTATAAATATGCACGAAATAAAAACTCGTATTTACAACGTAAAACTTCACTCCCACACAAAAGTCAAGCTACCTCGCCTATTTTCCTTCATTTATCTCCCTTTCCACCCTTAATCAACAGCTTTGTCTTATTTTTGTGTGCATGCATATGAACATTCATCGTCCATATTTTAGACTAGCTGAGCAGCGAATAGTTATGATCCATGTCTACATCAAGAAAATCAAAGTTTAATAGGAATGTGTGTTATGGCTCACAGTGAATTTAGGGTATTTTCAACCAAACCCAACTCCTGATAGTTTCAGGCTGAAAATAAAGTACTAAACAAGGCTTTTGATATACACAGATTCACAGTTTATTTCTAGAATTGTTATTAGATCACACCACAGATTATTTGTAGAATTGTTATTAGATCACGCCATTCCACCATTAGTTTACACCCTTATGTATAAAAAACTAAAAACTATAAAAAGTAGGACAGTAATAAGAACCTCCTGAATATTTTTCAACTTGCTGATCTAGCTTAGGCTAAAAAATTATCTACTTGAACAAATACTTCACTTGCATTGAGTTAATCAGAAATTGTCTACTTTAGGTTCTGAAAAAGCTCTGGAAGATGGGCATTGGTCAGCTTGGTCCTCTTGGTGATTTCACTCTTCTTCTTGCTCTTAGACTTGGGCTTGGAAGAAATGCCATCAATTTGTGCTGCACTCCTCCTCTTTGCAGTGTTGGTAGCAGGCTTCATTCCATTCTTTTGAAGATCCTTCTCTATATCAATCATATCACGAGGCAACTCAATACTCCGAAACAGCTGCTTTAGGTCATCATCCACCTTAATGTTCGCTTTGGGGTCATTCGGGTATGCTATGTCGTCCTGTGAATCAAAGTTGGACAGCAGCCAAATCTGCCCAGCTGCTTTCAAAGCCTACAAAAAGATATCTGTATGAGATCATATTCATTGAGAAGCCAACTATATACAAGATTTTGACTCTTCACTTCTACAAAACATCACCTATCACTAAGACATATTATCTGATAGTTACATCCTTAATCCTTATTTCCATATTTCAAGAAAAACATTAAAAAAAATACTCTTCCCTTAATGTCTCAGTATCATGTAAACATCGATGAGAATAGAAGCAAAGAGAACGGTCTTTCAAAAATAGACGAAACAAGTGAATGGGAAGTGAATGAACAAGGTAGCAGGAAAAGTTGAACCGCATTTCATCCAGCACTTTAACAAGTTTTGTAATGACTAATTAAAAGAGTTTTCATTTCCTCAGTGCTAACCTTAATTTATAATAATGGCAGCAGTTTTAATGTCAAGGGTTAGGAAAAAGTGGAAAGATGATTTTATAAAACCCACAAAACACATTATATTACCCATAAAACATTTGATCTTTGTCAAAAGGTATAGAATTTCGGTCAATATTTCTCACAAAACACATTATGCAGACAGAAGTCCAATCTGTGAGAAATGAGAATTAACATATATCCATCCATGAACAAAACAGCCACTGCTCCTAAATAAACAATGTCATGAAATGGTCTTCAAAGAAAAGGAAACGGCTCTAACAAAAGTCATTCTACCTGCAAGTCTTCCATCACAGTGGGGTAAGCATCCTTTAGGTCAAAAACAGCAAGGCCCTCTGGATACCTACGTATCAGTTGAAGAAGCTCGGTTTTGTCCTTAAGGCCATACTTTGCCTACAGACAAAACAGAAACAACAGATGAAGAAGTTATTTGCTAACGGAATATTTAAATATTAAATTGTTTTAGATGTATGAGCTCATAAAAGTTACCTTGTACGAAAACCGTTGCCCGTCATATTCTACTTTTGGGTTTTTCCTCAGACTCTCAAAAACATCTTTGTTAGCCCTCATGTCAACATAGCATGCCTCGTTTATTTGCTCTGGTGTAAACGCTTGTCGTGTCTGTCAGCAAACCAAAGCACCAAATCAATATCGTTTTGACGAATCAATTCCTAATAGTGGACTTTCATTGGTAAGCTATCTTATTAAGTAACATGGCTCTTCAAAAAAAGAACTCAACTCAGTTTAAGAGAACCAACATAACATCCATCAAACCCCAAAATATCTTGGAAGATTTCTGCAAGTAAAGCATACCTATGCATCTTGTAGATTGTTATGGAAAAAATACTCTTAATCAATGTTTACGGAATACAATTTTGAAACTACGTACCACACCATTCTACATAAGTGATATGTATTTTCGAACCTGTGGCAGGATTGGGATTTAAACAAATTGACCCTTTATGTCATCTATTTAAGTCATAACCTGACCTTGTAGGCTTAATTTGCAAACAATAAAAAAACATTTTTGCTTCTTAAATTAAGTTCTCAATATGTTTTGCTGGGCGGTGAGTTTGACGAAATCACAGGGCGCAATTTCAACAAAAGCTACACGTCCAGCCAAACTTCAACAAAATCACAGCCCCACAATGATTTCGCCAAACTCACTGTCCAGCCAAACATGTTAGTTTCAATTTGCAATTAGTGACTTTGAGCTATAGTGGCTCAATTAACCTCAAACTTAACAGCGAGGCTTCTCATAGAATATGTAAAATGAGTGTATATATTCTAATAAAATTCATTTTTTTTCCCTCGTCCATTGCATCGAAATCACTACAATAACACCACCAGTACATTCCAATAAATGAAAAAACAAAGAACGAAATTGAATTGAATGAGAAAACCCAAAATTACCTCAAGCAATAGATCAATAACACGCTTCATCTGAGCACCAACGGGGGCTTTACGTATATTATTAATCTGCTGAAGCCTCTCAGTATCACTTGAGAATTTAACACCAGTTTTTGAATTTCTTCCATTTGCAGCCACCACCGGAGTATTAGGTTTTCTGCTACCAACTTTGCTGGACGCAATGCTCGAGAGTGTTGATTGACACTTCTCTTGCTGTTTCTTGAACCTATCTAGTTGCTCTTGCAAAGCCATTTTTCACCAAAAAAATTGAAAATCGCAGGAACAACTTCACCTGAACAAAGGATTTTTCACTAAGTCAGTCATGCATCAATGAAATTTCGAAAAACCCTAAGATTTTAGAGAACTATTAAAAAGTGAATTATGAATGTGGTTAATTTGAAATATTTAAGAGTTGTGAAAATAAAAAGTAAAGGAGAATTGAAAACATGGAGAAGACGGAGTTAGCGGCACCTTTCGTTACTCAGTGGATCTGCTGGTCACTGACTGTGTGGTTGTGTTGTGTGCAATCAATGACGGCAGCAAATCTCGACCCTACTTTCTACTTCGCTGAGACGATGCATATTGGATTATGGATACTAATTTATTTTATTTAGAAAATAAATAAATCGTGAAGGAGGAGCAAGTATATATGTTAAATCACCATCCACAATATAGCACCTAGTTTAGGTGTTTAAACGGGTCTTGACCGTATATATCATTCGTTTCGTAATTAATATATTATATAAGTACTTCAACTCTCTAACCCAGCACCCGAAAGAAATTATTAAATGGGTCTCAGTAATAACTATAAATCATTAAATTTTAAGAATGATTTATCTATTTAATCATAATTATATAAATTTGAAATATTGAATTAATTAATTTAATTATGAACTATAAAAAAAGTGACTTCTTTTAATTTTATTAGTAATTAAAAAAACTAAAACTTGAAAAAAAAATCAAATTATAATAAATTACATACACTTGATTTCTTTTTTATCTTTAAGATGAATAAATTATTTGATGTAGTAAAAAAAAAGGTCTAAATATAACATTTTCCTTCAAACAAAAAGATTAAATATAACATTTTTAATTATTATTTAATTTATTTTTTACTATTAAAAAATAATATAATATTTGAATAAAGAAAAATCTACAATTAATTATGTATGTGGGACCCACATGTTATAGAAGAGAGATGGTGTCTATAAAAGCACTCATCTTTATAGGCATTCAATTAATTGGTGTCATAATGGGGGTGTTTATTTAGCTTGGTGCTAAATAGGGGGAAGAACCCCATTGTAGATGGTCTAAGTTTTCTCATAAAATTCAAAATTATTTAAAGTCACGCACATAATTGATGTGATTTTTGTAAAAAAAAAAAAAAAAAAA
>Ga0099826_10003692_pt1 | contig 10493 bp, 9 predicted proteins | sample Mtrugardesep15_FD_76830 | JGI IMG/M metagenome (GOLD analysis project Ga0099826, IMG submission 76830) | Root nodule microbial communities of legume samples collected from California, USA - M. trunc garden sep15 | ecosystem: Host-associated > Plants > Roots > Nodule | place: USA: California...
AGTTAATATTCACCTGTGGCATATAAATTGCTGCCAATATGGTAACAACATAGTTCATCAGCAAAATTCCAGAACCAAGGAAAGAAATGTTCCGAACTCCTAATTTTGTAGCAAAGGTCGATATCTGATACCTGTAGTTAATTATTACATGTAATTCATATTACATACATGATACACCAACAAATAAAGAGTGGTAGCAGTAGCAGATTATGTAATACGCAAGCATGTGCGCACAAACATGTATAAAGTGAAATATAAGTCAAATGATGAATCAACATCACAGATAAATGAATCAAAGAACTTGCAAACCTTAACGCAACATGATTCTAAAACGTACCTACGATCTCCTTCAACATCTGGAAGATCTTTTGTTATAGCAATTACCAATGCGAAAAATGTTACGAAAGTTGTGATAAAAACCACAGGAGAGCTGCAGGTAGATATACACGAACAAACGCATAAGTTGGAGATAATGGATGAAAATCTCACATCATCACGAGTTTTATTCATTATAATAGCAGCAACATAATTCATAGTTAGTATAAGCATTGCCGAGCCTCTAATCAAACAATAGCCACTTGTGATCTCAGTTGTTCAAAACTTTACCAATTGCGAAATACGAAGCAACAATGATAAGCTCTAACTCACCTCCACTCAAAAGCAAGTCCAAGAGCAGCTCTAGTGGCATAGTACACACCAAAGTTAAGCAGAAAACCCCGTACCTGCATAAGTCTCTTCTGTCAATCTTGTTCATCCAAATGATATTTTACATACTGTAATTGACAAATTACAAGTTAGTAGTGTAAAAATTGGAAGAAAAGGAAGTTATGTCATACCGTAGCAATAATAAGAAATGCTGCAACAGGAAAGCGTTTCATCCTAAGCGGAGGAACGGAATAGATAGTACCCAGAAAAAGGCCGAAGGAGTAAAGAGAAAAAATAAAAGGTCCAAAGTTCAATCCTACAGTCAGTAGGCCAGCTGCTGCAAAGAATATAACCAAGAACCATGCAGATTGGACAGACAGATCTCCTGCAGCTATAGGTAAATAAGGTTTGTTTACCCTGAAAATGAAATATAAGAATAACTTAGGGCCTGTTTGAATTGACTTATTTGAACTTGTCTACTGATAAAACCACTTGTGAGATTGTTTGGGAGAGCTTATAGAAACAACTTATGACATGTCCATCAGCTGTTTTCAGCTTATTTCTGTAAGCTCTTCAGGATAGCTTATGAAAACAGATTGACTTTATTTTATCTTTTGATACAGAAATAGCTAATATGTAAGCAGTTATATGATAAGCACTTAATTTATTTGTTTGTCCAAACAGATCCTTAGACTAATAGTGCTATCATAAGGTGGCATTCACTATGCGCAATGCACAAATTTGTGCACATGAAACAAGTTATAGAAAGTTTTTTTAAACCATTAGATAAAAGAGGAACATTGATCCTTATTATAGTCTGCCCACACTATATATCTCACACTTTGTCTTCAACCTCCCTATGCAATTCACCAATCATAAGACTACCATCCATTTTCTATCTTCATCGTGTTCTTAAAAAAACCCAGAAAACTAAAATTAAACCACAATCGATGAACATTTCAAGATCTATTTTGCTCAACAATAAGTGATACAAGACCAAGACACAAAATAAATACAGAAAGATCCACAAAATAAACAAGAAACACGAAGAGAAAAAAAAGGAGAGAAAGGTTATTGAAATAAACATGAAATCACTAATAGCCCCCCACCACATTATTCATCTCCCTTATTGAGAAATCACTCGATGAAACCTTTCCAGTGCCACATGATACTAGTGGCCAAAAACCTCGTTGTTTTTTTTTTTTAAACAAAAAACATTATTATGTGTATGTGTTTTCAGATCCGACTCTTCGAAAGCTGTCCCCGACCATCTCAAGTTTGTTCAAGGAAAATGAGTACTAGATCTTGTTCTCCGTCACAAGATCTCTCTATTGATCTACTTTGTTTTGAGTTCTGGATACCTTTGCCGGAGAACCACCGTCCACCACCGTTGCTATGGACTCCGGTCATCTTCTCCGTTTTATTTTCTAGGCAACTTATCCTGTTTTTTTGATGATTTTTGTTACAAAGTTCTAATGGGAAAGAAGAATCGTACACTTCCATGTAAAAAGATAAAAATGTTGTACACTTCACTGATGTAGTGATACAAGGACAGAGGCTCGTATTAACTCCGAATATTCTAAAAGATATTCAATCACCACCATTATATTTCAAAATCTTTCTCTTGATTTCATTCCTTTCAAGCAAATCAAAGTTTACAGTACATATAAGCGAACCTTCTCCATACTGGAACGATAAAAAAACTGTTGTAACCAAAATTAAAGAAAAAACACTAAGATAGAACTGCAAGTTGCAACCGATTATATTGTTATGTCCATTCCCAAAAAGTGTATCATTTCCCCACTAATCATAATGTTAAAAGTTGAAAAACATTTGTGGCTAAACACAGATACCCTTTACATACATGTATGTCGTTAAGAAATAAGTAGGTAATTAAGTTTAGATGCAAATGAGCCGAACAGAGGGTCAAACTAATATTATAACATTACCGGATGAGTGTTGAGTTTGGTGGTGGTGGTGGTGGTGGTGAAAAGAGGGAAGACAAAGTGAGATAGATATAGTGTGGACGGACTATAATAAAATCAATGTTTCTCTTTTATCTAATGGTTAGAAAAAAGTTTCTCTAACTTGTGTATGGTGCACAAATTTGTGCATTGTGTATAGTAAATGGCACTCTATCATATGTACTTAGGTGAAATATTGAACAAAAATGAGGAATAATTTCAAATGCAGAGAAAAAGAATCCTAAAATGAAACAATCGTACAGTTAAGCATGATTCAGAAAAAAAAATATTGAAAATTAGCAAGAATTGTGCAAGAGGGGACGGAATGAACCAGAACAAGGCAGTAAATAGTAAGATAATTATCTATATCATACTTGTCAATGCCGATGTCATATATTTGATTGATGCCAACTATATAACCATTCCCACAAATCAGAGCAAAAAGTCCAGAGAGTGCTTTCAACAAAAGAGACCACTTTATCAGATTTGAGTTCTCAATCAACGCTCTTGACACCAAAGCACTGTAAATGATAGGGTTAAAATGAAAGTCAGTTAAAGTGTAAGAACTATGATGAAGCTGCAAGCAACACATTGATGGAAGCTGTAGAGCTACTCACAAAGAACCTAATGCTGTACCACGGATAGTATGTGGCCTTAAAAATCTCCAGAATGCATCTTTAAAATCTAAAACTTTGTCAGCAAATGGACGATCAGATCCAGCAGCACCAACTTCACTGCAGGCCTGCAAGCATTTCAATTTAAACTGTCAACTATTGAATCGAAACTAAAAGCAGGGTAAAATGTGTTTCCTAACATCAATAAATTTGGCGATAACAAAATTGACGTAATTAACGGGATAATCAGTGGCTGAAATTGCAGCGGAATCTGAAATTTTCCATGTTCAAATATCAAGTGGATATCACGCGATTACTATAAAATTAACACAAAAGAACCACAGAAAATATTTAGTGATTAATGTCTACTTAACATTGTGACAATCACAATTCAGTGACGTTTTTACTTTCTATAAAACATTTGTCTATTTGTCTTCTTTAACTCTTTTTCTTTGCATCTCAATTTTCCTTGCTAACGATTGCTATTAGTACCAACTGGACCACTTCAATAAAATTATCACCATTGCAGCAGTTATTTCTGTCCCCTCGTATCAGTACCAATGGCGAAGTGACAAGAATACCATTGTCGCCTCACCTAGACACAACCCGAAATACGAACCAGGTCCTGCATTACACCAACACTCATCACTATTTCGATGGTTCTCTTAACTAAGTATACTAGCATTGATCACTCATATTGCTATATTGATCCTATCATTTCATCCACTAGATAGCCTCGCACCATCAACGTTACCTTGGTGACTGCCCCTCTCTAACTACCACTATCAAGGTTTTAAACTGTGGTCGCAATACGTTGTGATCTTTGAAATTGTGAAGAATTACAGAGAAATGTAGCTGATACGGCCACAATTGCAGTTGCAAAGTCCCCGAAAACCTTGACATTGGGGCTGTAATTGCTATTGCAGACCGCCATTTGAAACCATTGCCGTTACATTTCAATTGACAACGCCGTCATTACGTTTTGCTTCCGTTATATAAATAGGTTTCAATTTTAATCATCAATACATAATTAAAACATTGCATATTAGATTTATTACCATTTTAATATTATAACTCAGTTCTGATCGTATGAAGCCAGAGTTCAAACTTCAATTCTAAACTTATGTTGCACGCACACATGTCCGGTAAATTATTAATATAAACTATAAAAGATTAATACATATACATAAGAAATTATAATCTTGCATTAATTGTCGAAAAAAAATTATAATTTTGCATTACATATGATGACAAATTTGCCTGAAAATCCAAGTAATTAAAATACATTGCTAACACAATATGTATGTATTCATACACCCCATTATTCATTCTCAACCATTCTGAATTATCCATGAACTACTTGTCAAAACCCACCAAATTTTTCCAAAGAAATCACAAGCAAACAAATAAAAATTGAAACTTTAATGAAGAAAACAAAAAACAACATACCCTGATGGAAATTGGTCTACACTGTCTCTTCAGTTTTGAAACATGAGCTGAGAAACTTGTGTGATGATGATGGTACAGCCCAATTGAACCAAAACGTTTGGAAGATTTTGGGGTTGTGGACTTAGCTGAAGTGGTTGGTTTGAAAGAGAAGTAGTTTTTGGAATTCCATGTGGGAATTATGGAATGTGAATGAAGAGAAGATGATGAAGAAGTAGAGAGCTCCATAAGGAGCTGAAGCAACACAACACAACACAATACTCAACTGGCAATCTCAGACACACAAACGTTGCTGAAGGTGCTCTTGCTGATGTGGGGTCAAAATCATTCAACCACTTCTTCAAATCATGTTTTTTTTTATTGATATAATTCAATGGTTATTATTTTTATAAATATACCAATTTTTTGTTTTAGTTCATAAAAAAATTTTGATTTTTAGTATCCAAAATTTTTTCATCTTCGCTGTTGATTCCTCTTTTTAAGCAAACTCATACGTAGAATTCATACTTTTAAATAAAATTTTGCATAAAGGTTTAAAATATTATAAGAATTTTTCAACAAAACATAAATTAAATAAGAATTTTTATATTTTTTACGGTTAAAAGTTCATATTTAATTCATGTTTCATTAAAAACTTTCAATTTTTTTTAGAAACTTTTATAATATTCTACACATTTTTGCATAATTTAATTGAAAAATAGAAAATTTACATGTTTTGTCTTAAAAATATGGACCAAAAGTGAAGGTTACAAATTTTATAAGGACTAAAAATTGACGAAAAATTTTAAAACGGCTAAAATGAAAATTTGATACATTTATAGGAACGAAAACAAATTTAAACCTTATATTTTATTTCAAAAAACATGATATTTAAAACCTTGAAAGATATTACTGGACATTAAGCATAATGACTGGTTTGAGGTTTATGTAAAAAACATGATATTTAAAACCTTGAAAGAGTGTTACTGGACATTAAACATAAACATGATATATTGTAAAGGCTAACTTGAAGTGTTAGTTTTTGAAATTTGTATGTTTTTACAAAGTCAATCATTTTACTCATTTGAATGAATTGTTTTAGTCATTTAAAAATGTGATTTTTATTGTTTTTTAAATGTGATTTGTTTCACTTGTTAAAGTGAATTGCTTCGTTGTCCAATAAAAAATAGCAAATATTTTCACATAGTTCTTTTGACAACATATTTTTTAACTGTATTTTTCTTCACATTTCATTTATAATAAATTACCAGTAATTTTTTTACAATATATTAACTGAAGCCATCTTCTACTATCTTATACATAGATTATGAAACCTAATATTTATACGTTGGATTGTGATATCATAAGGTTTCTCAATTAGGGACAATTGAAACATAATCTTTCAACTCTAACTGAGTTTATTTTGATTGGAGTTATTGAGGCTTCATCGAACGTCTCAAGATCAATCGACGGCTTGTCAACAATGAGATGATAAATATTAGTACTCTAGATTGAAAGAGAATTTGTTGCAGAGTTGTTATCGAGGAGGTTTAGATGCTTTGGATCTCGGGTAACACCAAGAATTGTTGAAAGACTGAGCTTTTAATGTTGGGTTATCAAGGCTAAAAAACAATATTGTTGTAAATAAGTTTTACAAATGGTAAAATTGTTTTTACATAGTAATAATAATTACGTGTCGCTTGATTACAAGTTCTTCCTTCAACCGACAAAGGAAAAGAAAGCTCATCTATATTTTTGTTTATGGTTATAACACCACTTCATCAGTCGGTTATCACTTTGTCAATCACCCCTAATTTTTAGGATTTATTATTCAAAATACACAATTTAACGTTTCTCACTAAAAGAAATAGACAATAAAATAAAAGAATAAAAAATGAAAACTTCAGAAAGTTTTATAAAAAAATAAACTAAAAACTAATGGTTAACATCCAATTTGGTCCCAACATTTTTCTCATAGTCCAATTTATTCTCGATAAAAAATAATATCAAGTTAGTCTCTCACATTCTCGTAGGCCAATTTATTAATTTTATAATTGTAGTATATGAAATTTCATTTTAAATAGCCTTTTGAGTCATTTTCTATTTTTTAAATTGCATTTCTTCATAGTTTATAAAAAGATTTAAAAGTTATTGTAAAAAAAAATTAAAAATATATGTTAATAACATCGTGAATAATAAAATAGAGATACAATTTATGCATTATAAGTTTGACTATATTAAAATGAACTAATATATTTAAAAAGAAAGATGAGTGTGGTTTTTAACATGATAAGAGCGAAAAACATTAATTCGTCCTTCTTTTAAAGAAGGAAAAACATAATATTCTCTGATATATTTTGCATTAGAGCGAAGGAAAATATATATTTTTACATATGAGGGAATGTAGTGTAATATAAGTCTTACTCTTAAAAACAATTATCTCATAAATAATAGAAAAATAAGACATAAATGCAATTTTTTTTTTGAAGAAGCTAAATTAACCCCTCAAATTGGCACTAGAGAGAATCGAACCTGATACCTTAAGGAGGAGCACACTCCCAAGTCCCAAGCCAATACCACTAGGCCAACCCAAGTGGGTTGACATAAATGCAATTGAAGTTAAATTTACAATCAATTCGTATTTATAATCTATGTAATGTTCATTCTCACATGACATGACGTATATGATTTCAAATTTCATATTTAATAAATGAAGAAAAATAGATAATGTATTTTTTTAAAAGATATTTTGGCGGTGTCATGCATATAGTTAATGGTGTTCTTGTTCATTGAATGACATGACTACAAAAGTCATATTTAATATGTGAAAATGAAGGAGAATCTTTTGTGTATGATCTATCTAATACTCAAAGTTGTGTTTTTTATATTCTTTTTAATTAAAACTCATAAGACTTTAATTTCTAAATTAAAAGTAACTTTTTTAATTTTAGATTAAGTTAAAAATCAAATTATTGACTAATTGTATCCAAGTTCAATCTCCAATTTAAATAATACTCAATAGATTTTACTTATCTCCCGACATAATTTTAAATTATCGTAACTTCCATCTTACGAGAATTGGGGAGACAAGATGAACCTTAAATTCCTACTCAACTTAAAAAATCTACAAAATCGACACCATTTTTTCCTGTGCAAAATTAAAATCATAATTTGCAAAGAATTAAAATCTAAATATATGTATTTTAGGAATATAGTACGATACTTTCTATTATTTATATTTTTCAAAAAATAATAGTAAGTAATTTTTTTTATAAGCCGGAAGAAAGGACATGCATCAAGAAGGAGCAACGACGTCCTAACTAAGTTGGCATCCCGATGAACCTCCATCCTATGTCGCCTAACTCAAAACATTTATTAAAAAAATGGGAAAAAAGTATATACTAGAGGGGGGACCAAACCAAAACTCTTGTAACAAGAAAGAAAAAGAAAACATGAAATAAAAACAACAGACTTCGGCTGACTTCTTATCATACTCTTTAATTATTTGCCATAGGTCACGTCTTGTTGAATTCTTGGATTGTTGTGTTGTTCACAACTCCCTTTTTGCATGACAATGTTTCCATCAATAGGTATCATATCAGAAGTTGTTATTAAAGCATTGTTTGTCGAAACAACATTCAGCCCCACTCCTTGTGAGACAATAATGTTGTTCACGAGGGGAATATCATGAGCTAGCCCCTCCATATATGTTGGGAAGGAAATCTGAACAGAAGGAGAGCCATAATGCACACCAGCGTTCACTATAACATTTTGAACCGGTGACTTCTCCCTACCAGAAGTGGAGGACATCAGATTATTAGAAATCTATTGCATTTCATTGTACGCTACCAAGAATGAAGGCGTAAAAGTCGCATCAGGAACTTTGCGAACATCCACCTCCATCGATTCCTAACTCAACTGCTCCACTACATCTGAATGCACGTAAATATGCGCTACTTGGGGAACCAATTCCAACAAACGATTAGTCGACTAAGGGAGGGCCCTACGAGGAATTACATCAGAGACATTTTGCAGGGCAAAACTGAGGGAATTTGAGTCCCTTGCTGCAGAGATACTTGCAACTGGTGTTTGTATTGCTTGCAACTAGGGATTGTTTTGTGCGGCATGGGCAACAGGGGTAGCAACAAGTGATTCAACGATATATGCTTCTTTTGTTGTAGTTGCCGGAACAATAACTTTTAATGCATTAGAAGAACCAAAACCAGAAGGATTTTCCTTAATAGGCTCCCAATCTAGCTTACTAGTTGGTATTTGCTTCTTGCCCTTTATGGCATTTTCCTTAGATACCTTGCTTTCTTTCCGAGGGTACAACCAACGGCAGGCTGCAACGTCATGATCGAGATTCAAACAATGGAAGCAAAAGTCCAGAAGCAATTCACAGGTCACCTCCACACAAAACGAAAAACCCTCCCTCTCTACGACAATCTCATGAAAAAGATTCTTTGAAAAATCCATGTCAACTAAGACTCAAGCGAAGTGGCAAAAAATGTGCTTGGAGGTCACATTTTCAATGAGGAACGACATGCCAACCGCACTTGCAATTTCCCCGAGGGTCCGTTCCTTCCAGTATTCCTACGAAAATTCCATTAACTGAATCCATACTCGTGCCTGAGTGTTGTGCTGGTTATGCAAATTGAAATCTTTTGTCCATTCAAAAAGTCGTAAAACACCCAGCTTCAAACCAACAGTTCCCAATGCCCAACCATAACATAAATCATTTTCAAAGGCGAAAGAAAATTCATAATACCCCTTACCTAAAGGCAACATGGTCCATGATCATGTTGTCTTCCATTCCTTTTGAAGCTTCGTTTGAATATCCTTCGTCGTGTAAGGCTTATCTCCCTTATTCATTACAAGCCTCCAACGAAGGTTCCTTTTGCAAACTTCAATTCCTTTCTCATATGGTGCCTAAGAAATTTTAATACACACGACTTCACCTTGAATGGACGACTGAGGAAAATTATCATTCGATGAAGCATTGGTCAATGAGGTTAAGGCCAATGTAAAAGAAATTAGCGCAGGTGCAGTCATAATAGCAGGTTTGGAAGGAGGCACCCACGCGCCTATGGAGACGACTGTCGGTGCTGCAGTCTCTGCCTGCCAATCAAAAGGCTTGACAAAAATCAGAACAGGAATCAAAGTGTGTATTCGATGGTGAAAACATGGCTAGGAATCAGAGTGTTTCCTTTGAGATGTAATCACGTTTGTGTAAAAAATTACTATGACGCATAAACAAAATGATGATGATAAAGAGACTTTAACACCAATTGGAATATGACACTGGTAACAAGTTGGATTCAAAGAATCTTGTCATACCCCAATTTTTGACCTAAGACACCACTGACACGCGTCGTCTAACCCGGAGTAATCTCTGACTTTTCGAACAAAATTTCGGCAGAGAGGCATTTTAAAATACCTCATTTTTTTCCGAGTCGGGCCCTCTTCTCTCATTTTTTTTATTATTATTTTCTATTTCCATCTTTTGTTCTTTTCAAAAATCATCTAATTTTAATTAACCTTAAATCTCGTTTTTATTTTATTTTAAAACACCATTCATTTTTATTTTTATTTTAGTCTTTATCCTTTCTTTTTTATCTTTTTATTATTATTGTTACGTTTGTCCAAATACGGTCCGAATACAGTCAAAATACGCGCAATCCGGATCCGGGAACCGCTCACGTACAACCTATCACGCGTTTGCACCCAAAGCCAATCCTTACGCGCTTCACCCTTCTCATCTCAATCCGGCAACAACTTTGCCTCTTCTCCTCCCCAAACTGCTGAGTTCTCGCCTTGTTTTACCAAACTTTAAAATCTAACCCTA
>Ga0099826_10003693_pt1 | contig 10493 bp, 8 predicted proteins | sample Mtrugardesep15_FD_76830 | JGI IMG/M metagenome (GOLD analysis project Ga0099826, IMG submission 76830) | Root nodule microbial communities of legume samples collected from California, USA - M. trunc garden sep15 | ecosystem: Host-associated > Plants > Roots > Nodule | place: USA: California...
AGCAAAAAAACACATTTTCTTTGTCCCAAAATATAAGCAAAAAAGACAAATTTTTATCCTATTTAGTCTTGTTTTTTTAAAAAATCTCTTTTCCAAGAAAAACTTTTGTTTATTCTCGTAAAAAATTTTCTCTCTTTCATTTTTTTCATAACCAATAGCCAATGGAAATTGTTTTTACATCTTTCTATGAAACTTTTTTCAAAGTAAACACAAAAAACTATACTTCAAATTCTTATGTTTAAGTTTTCGTGATTTTTTTTTTTTTGTTTATAATTTAGGACAAAGAGAGTATAATATAAACATAATTCACCTCACCTCTTAAAAAAAAATAAACATCGTGCACATTTCAGGTGAACCTCTCCATCTCTCACTGCTAATCCCCAAAATAAACTCTCCAATTATCAAAAGTAGCTTCGTCTCTATCTTAAATTTTTTCACTTAGTCCCACCTTAGAACGCAAGTAAAATCTAAACATTTTTTTTAAGGAATCCAAACAAAATTTGATGATTTGGATTGAATTTCAGATTGAATTTTAAAAGTTGACCTAATACAATTCATGTCAAACATATGCAAAATATACTTGATAAACAAAAATCACAATTTTTGACCAAAAAAAGAAAGGAAAAGTAGTAATAGAACAACAATCTTTTTCACCTACACTATTTTATTAGCTGAAATTTATATGGTTGTCGCTTATTTTGTGAGAGCTACATGATTTGACAAAAGTGCAATGCTAACACACTCCTAAAAAACTATTTGAAATAAAGATAAATTTAAGTTGTGAAGAGGATAGGAAAAAAAGAAAAAGAAACGAGAATCAAAAGAAAGCCAAATCCATTGTCTACTCTAGATACTAGTACTAGCTAGTATATTCTTGTGACTTTGTGAACCATAGAAAATCAGAATCTCAAAATCAGAATAGATACAACATGCGTAAAAAGTCTCTAAAAAAGTTATAAGGCATTCACGAGCAGTAAAATCTTTATGTCATATGCCAAAAGTTTGCAGTACTTTGCATTCACTTGAAAAGGAAATCACATAATCATTTACATGATGATACCATTCCCAAGAATGATTGATATTATAAGGCAAAACAAGGTCTACAACTTAAGCTCACTATCAACACTTAAACGAGCTTCTATGTAATGTAGACTTAACTACCATAATATTAACTGTTTAAAATTGTAAAACTAACTACTTATCTACACTTTCTTTAATCTAAATTAAATTCTAAACTACCATTATCATGTAGAAATCTCATTTATTGCAAGAGCAAGTGTTTCTGCTGCAGCCATGGTTGCTTCCACCGCAGGAGTTGTTGATAAACAAGGCTGTAACAATTGAGTGTAATGAAACTCAATTTGTAGTCTCTGATGAGGCGAAAATGTGAAATTATTTTTCATTATATCAGCCTGCAACTCTCTGATGGGAATTGCAGCCAGGAAGCTTTTGATGTACTCTTTGCATGCTTCCTTCCCTCTGCAGACAACCTCCTCTTCTTGCTCTTGAATAGAATCACCTTCCTTACCGTTAACTTCTTTAGGCGGCTTTTTATTGCGCTCTAATAGTTGCGCAACAGTTTTCCAGCCACCAGTTGTTTTTTTATCATTTGATGATTGAGGAACACTTTTGGTTTTGTGAATTACTGTGTTGCTGTCAAATTTTAGGATATATGCTTGATTGCATCCTTCATGAAGCCTCTCCCCCAATGTGTCGATGATGTAGTAACAGTCAGATTCAACTTTGAGAATGAAAAAATGGTCATTCCAACTAACAATGAAAACATGAGGTTCACCATTGCTAAGACACTCGTGTTCAGAACCACTGATCTCGTCCCAAATGTTGTCGAAAGACATTGAGCCGCGAAGAAACTCGAATCTTTCCTCGTCCATTCCTTCTGGATGAAAGAAACCAATGAAGGATTTTCCAGGAACAACAGAAAGTGGACGTATTTTTGCTTCAAGGACTGTTTCGAGATCAAAATGCCCGTCAGGGAACCGATTTCTACAGGTCTCATTGTCGCGTAGGTTTCTCCATTCTGATGAGCCTTCTCGAATTAGACTGTCGAACTGGGACTTTAGGGGCATGAAATCATGATAGTTCTGGAACCAATCAGCAATTACGGCAACAAGAGCTGTACATGCACTCTCACCTGCCGCGCGTTCACTGCGTTGATCAATTGAGGCAAAGAAGACTTGTGTCTCAAGCTTCATGTGACCATCGCGGCTAGTGATCTCTTTCTGCTCCCAACTCCCAACAACAAACATATCATCTCCGAATTCAGAGATTGGCGTATCCCCAGTCTTGTGAAACTAGTGAACAGTAAAAAATAAACTAATTAATAACAGTGAGCGACATAAGTTTATTATACTAATTTCTAAGCAAAAAATAAAATAAAAAAATAGCATAATTAATTTCAATAAAAGAGATTATAGACTATATTTCTATTAATTTACGATCACTACTAGTCTAAAACTGTTATTATCAAAGTAAAGCTATTGCAAAGAGTATCAAGCAAGAAATAGTTCTTACCTTCGAAGAGATGGATTCATCAGATTCAGAGCTAAGCTGTCGGCGATCAAAATCTATGTCATCCCCACCGTCTTCAGCATAGGCCTTTTTTAACAATGGCTCTCCTCTAAACTTCCTCTTCCTCCATGGAAGTATGCTGCGTTTTGTACTTTGTGATAAATAAGGCTCGGAAGAAGACACAGTAGATTCCTCCATATGTGAACGCCCGGCATCAGGTATGCAATAGCTGTGGTAAACCCAAATGTCTTTGTCATCACAATTCATTCTCGTGTTGGAATAATAAGAACATGACCCTCCAGCATTTGCAGAGGCCAATGTTCCATAACGGAATGAATTCCCAACACTTGAATCCTCATTCCCCCGGTCTGAATCTCCTAAATCATCGAGTGAGTCAAAATCTAGAGCGTAGTTATGAGTATTATCTCCACTCCTAGAATACTTGCTATCACTACTTCCTTCTTCTCCACGGCCCGCCTTTTCTGATTTCCTAGAAGATACAAATTCTGTGAAAAACCTTACTTTCCTTAGGCCGGCTTTTATTGCAGAAAGATCACCTTTCTCTGTCATTGTAATTTCTTCTGATTGAGCCGTTGGCGATGACACAGGAACTATTGATCTATGAACTGTTGCTCTCTCCACCAAGCTAATTGATATCTGCATACAAATTGAATTGAGATATATTTTGAAAACAATAACAAAGACAAAAATTCAAGCCATAATGTTGATTGTTTATTATTATATATATAATATATATGATGACGATAAATTACAACAGAGAGGACTAATTGAATGGACTTACACAGAGTAAAGGAGATTGCTCTGCAGAATCTCCAGGATTTGTGAGTGGAATGTTCAAACCAAAACTAGTCTGATCAATTGAATTTGCAAATTCAGCAATATTCAACAAAGCTGTTCCAACAACAGTATCCTTTTTCCTTGTGCTTCCATTGAATCCCTACAATTACATTAAAAAACGATCACAAATTCCGTTTGGAACAACAAAAAAAAATTAGAATGAAATATGAACACACAATATACACTTGTAATACAAATGAACAAATACCTCAAACTAACCAATTAAATAACAATAAATAAAAAATTATATTAGAAAAACCACAATGGTCTCATAAAAAAATCATAACAGCCAATAAGTCAACTACTACCGCATAAAACCGAAAGGGAAAGTTCCAATATTTTATTTAAAAAATCCTACTTCATGTTTTTGTCAAAAAATACAATAAGTCAAAAGCTACGTTATCCATAACATTAACACAGTCACAAAAATCATTTTCCACCTCTTCAATTAATGACCTTAACTTCATCGTTGAAGAGAAAGTTTGTTAGGTGTGACACAACAAATTTCCAGGACCAAATATTAGGACACATAAAAACAAAAACAAATAAAAGGACGGTGACAACCCAACACACAGAATCATCCAAATTTTCATCCCTCCTACAAACCCAACAAAAAAAAGAACAAAAATTAAAAACTTTTACGATGACCCAATTAAAAAAAATTAATCTTTATGTTAATTATATTATTAAATTGTGAAAAGAAAAAGAAAGAAAAGATGGAAAAAAGTAAGAGAAAGAGACACATACATGAAAAAGATTGAAAGCGATTTCCCACGGATGAAACAACACATTGTCTTTGTTGTAACCATTGAGATTACAAAGATTATGAAATTCTTCATCAAAATTTACGACGAAACCACCAGAAACGTCGTCGTATTCCATCACAGCCTCTTTTGTGAAATTTCTTGCAACGGAGCCTCGTCGCAAGGAAGAAAGTGTTGACTTAGGACCTTTCCATTTAATCTGAAGCGCTAATTTTGAAGAAGATTGACGTATAGGATTGCATCCAATGAGTTTCTTTACATTAAGCCTGACGTGATACTTTTTTGTGACGAGTGGAGGCCATGGTCGCCACCTCATCATCTTCACCACCATTATTATTCTTTACTTTTCTTGATTATGATAGTGTATATTACTGTCACGGTCTAAGAATAACAAACAAAGAGTGTGAAATGAATAGAATAGAATGATATGAAAAGAAGAAAAGAATATAAGGGTTGTTGGTTATGTTATCTGAATTTGAGAAGATAAGGGAGAGGAAAACGGAGAAAGAAGTTATATAAGAGAGATTGTTTAGGGAAGAATCGGAGAGAAAGGGAAAAAATATGCACCGGTGGTATAGAATATGCCGTTATTTCTGGTTAATTATATATGTATCATTTTATTGTATAGTTTTGTAGTATATATAAGAGAGAAATGTATAAAGAGAGAGAGGGACAGAACATAAACATAGGACAGACGGTTGAGTTTGAGTTGGCTTAGGTTGATGGACTAGCCTTCTTATATAACAAGTTTAACTCTAGTTAGAATCCGCGTACGTGCTTTGGTTTGGGATTACTTCGTGAACATGGTTTGGTTTGGTTAAATTAAAGTTAGGGATGACTCAAAGTGTTCTAGATATATATCCATGGTTTAGAGTTTGATTAAGATCAAATGATTATTAACAAATCAAATAAAACACTAAGAAAATACAAATCATTAATTCTAATTTGACAGTCATAAATTTTTTGACTTGATAATCTCTTAAAAAATTTAGATTTGGATTAATTACATATAGTTAAAATAATAAGGATAAATTTAGTTTTAAAAAAAAAAACTAGTTTAAATGTGAATCGTTCGATCTTAATCAAATGACCAAATTTTCTCTAATTGCAAGAGCACATGTAGTTTTGACTAAATACTATTTGAATATAAATTTTTTAATGCATGCAACCTTTGATCCAAGTTATTTTTGCTTACAAGCGTGTGATACACACTACCAGATCGAAGAGTAGAAGTACCTTTATTTTTCTTTGTTTCTCAGATTTCTTTATTTCTTTACTTTTATTTTTTGACCGATATGAACATATGATGCTAGTAGTAGTAATGAATTTATTATTTTCCATGTTATATGTAAAGGATAACATCACTTTTTGTTATTTTCTTCCGTACTCTCCGTTCTATTCTATCGATACACAAGAGGATTTAAAATGAGAAATGCATTTAATTGTGCCATTTTTTTTAGGAAACCTTATCCTGCAATTTTACTTGGACTGTTTTGTTTAGTCAAAAATTAAACTTCCATGTAATAGAAAAAATAAAGTTCCATTATTATGTTTTACTTCCATTATCTTAAACTACATTTGCATCTTGTATTCATACTTAATGGAAAGTATTTTTTTTCTGGTTGAAAATGGAAAATATCATCTTCTCTATTGGTAAAACTTGAAAATACCTTTGTTTTTTTAGGAAGAAAACATCTTTGATTTTATTTACTATATATAGTAGTGTTTTTATATTATAGCAAGGAACATAATAGTCTATAATGACTTACATCCAGAGTTTGGCTTAGTAGTCAAAAAGAAAAGACAAATCTTAACATATAATAGAACTTCTTACTTGCATATATGGAGCAAATGTAAAAGGGTATTTACATTTACTTGCAAAAAATATAATTTCTTAGACTCCTTGGAGGATTATAATTTCTTACACTCTTTCCATGGAGGATTATAATTTCTTACACTCTTTCCATAATCTCTTTTGTGAATGATATAATATTTAAAATTAATTACTAGATCTACCTCTACGCTATCCAAATATACATAATTAGTAATTGGTATTTTGACATTGGATATATTCGTGTGTTTGGTCATACTATGCATTTTTTAACATAAACTAGGTATATGCATACACTTTCTTTTTATACTTGGGCTATTTGGGCTTTTGAGGGTTTAGAAGCCGACAAAAGATATGGTAATTGAGGACTTGTGTCAATCAAAGTTCTATTTCATTTTTAGGATCATTGAGTTTGATAATTATGTCCCATTACATCTTAATGGTTTGGTTATGAGGATATTTTTAATTGTGATGATATTTTATGTCGAATTTATGATTTGAATTTGGATCACTACATTTTTTTCTTCATGTGTATCTGTTTGAGTATGTGTTAGCCACTGGTAAATAACAAAATATAAAGGAGATTGTTAATTATATGTCGATTACAACATGATTTAATTTAGGGTTTCCTTAACGAGTACTCCTCTCACTCACATTGATTTGTATGCTCATGTTTTTCGACCTTTCAGTTGTGTTCATGTTTGAATTGATTATGGAAATAGTCTAGAAAATTATATAATAGGTTATCTCGAGTAAGACTTCGACAATTTTGGCTTGAGGCATGTATACATGAGAATCAATGTATGTCTCGATGTTCAAAACCCTCGAAGCAGGGTTATAATGCCAAGAAGTTAGAGAGAATGGATCACGATGCAGGCACACACGCTTAAGTTTGTTTTGCTTTATTTATGGGCTATTAGGCCACCCTTATTAGGTTTATGTGTAGTTATTTATGATTGAAGAGATTACAAGTGAGCACAAATGGGGTGTCTTGAGAGATGAACATTAGCGACATGGTGGGGAAACCACTAACAAATGGCTAAGGTAGGTTATCGATACTAAGAGAGTTTTCAGGTTTGATAATGGTAATCTACCATGCATTAGTAAATAATAATAAAAAATCAAATAGCTCTAACGTTCACATTGTGATGTCAAAACTTGAAGTGGAGCCAAATAAGAAAACTTTTGGATTTTATGTTTGTCGTGTATTGCATGAAAACTCACGCGCTGGTTTGTATTCAGGTGAAACCCCACGTTGTTTTAGATCGCTGACGTTAATTATGGTCAGCACTCGTGATGGCACCATTAATTTTATGCCAATCATTGAATGGGTTTCCAACTTCGCATCATTATTGTGAGACAAGCATAATAACAATGAAGTTGTGATTTTAAGCGGCATGACCAATGAGTGTAGATTAATATATGACCGAAAAAAAGGGAAAAGGAATGTGAGGAAATATCGGTGGTTAGTTCAATATCTACGTTGGAGAGAATAAGTCAAGATCATCAATTTATGAAAGTGCACAAAATGATATTGTGACTACAAATGTTCAGTCGATAAGCCGACAATCATAATAAACATAATCAACTGCATAATACTTTCTTCTTTTTTTTCTTTTATAATAAATTGCACAATAGTTTTGTGACGTTTGACAAATCTGACTCTAAAATAACTTAAATGTCAGATAAACTATATGTTGACTAACAACAAACAATAGATATTTATCTAATATGAATGCGACATGTTGATCACTATCTCATCAACTCTGTTATCCACTTCGAGTGTCGTCGTCTCTTCATTTAAACATGTGAAATGAAAAACATACGACAATGGTGGAGTATAAACTATTACATACATGTATCAACAAACAACATAATAACATATATCATCAAACGATCATCATATTATCAATAATCATCAATATCATGCAAGGAAGTCACTTATGCAACCTAATTTTCAACTATTGTAACACATGAATCTAACTGTTATATGTTGATACAGATTGAAGCAATACCTCCTACCTAGCAAACAAAAGTGTATAGTTAGGGTGATACAATATTCAATGAGAATGTTCCAATGATGCCCCATATTCTTAGGACATGTGTATAGTCAGAGTGATCTAGTATTCAATGAGAATGTTTGGACGATGCCCCATATTCTTAAGACATTCCTAGTGACAATGCCCCAAGGTCTCCTTGACTGTTGTGCTACAATTATTTTTCGACACAACCTTGATACGTGCCAAAATGACGTTGTGTTTACCTGTATATTTTAGGGCACTTATTAACTTATTTTGCAAGAAATCTTATGGAAAAACCCATCTCGTGTAGATATTAGAAAGTTATGTCAATTCTAAATTTTTAGGTGTCATTACCTTTTCAAACGTGTGTGTTGTGACGTTTTTAACAAAATCAAGAAAAGTGAGAAAAAAGTTTAAACCATGTGCAATTGTCGGAAAGAAAATGCATGGCAAACATTGCGAATAAGATCTCATATCATCATGACGGAAGAAGACATCTTCTACGCTTTTATTCATAAAGGCACCTCCAACATATGCATCTGCCATCACCTTAGTTTTGTAAAGAAGCCCAACATAAAAAGTTTCAACGATAATCTCTTTTTCTAAATCCACGTGGTAGGCATAACCTAAACATGTCTTCGAAACAATTTACAAGCATCATATAACGACTTACCCTCTTTTTGTAAAAAATATAATTATTACTCTTTTCAAATACATAAATTTAGACATGGGGAGATACTTTTTGAAGAAGGCTTGTCTCAATTCCTCCCAAGTCTTTATCGATCATGCACACATAAAATGTAGCCAATCTCTAACTCTAACACTTAGTGAGAAAGGGATGAGTTTAAGACTTATGGCATCATTTGAAACTCCTTTTATTTTAAAAAGGTCACAATCGTTAAGAAAATCATATAAATGGAGGTACGTAACATCCATTGGCAAACCAGAAAATTGATGTTCTTATATAAAGACAAAAATTAGCGGAAAATTGATGTTCTTATATAAAGACAAAAATTCAGGGTTCATTTCAAAATCGTTAGCTTCCACCTTCAAACACACAATATTACAATGTGGTTTTTCCGGCAATGGGAATAACATAACATAGTATTTTTCAAAATCATTATCTTTAAAAAAGTATCAATCACCGCTCCCTAATTTTAGACATGTGAGATTTTCTCAACAGGTTTGGAACATTTTGTAAACTTAAAAGGCTAAAATTGATTTTTTTGTTTGTTAGAGAAGTCAAAATCGTAACTTTTGCAAAGCACATTACCTTACTTAGTTGAAAGGAATTCAAACCGGCTTCAATTCAATACAACAAGGGAATTCCCAATTTGTTTAAGATTAATGACGATGTTATGCTGTATGATTTAAAAGGCCATTTAGACCAACTAAATGATCTTCGCACCTACGAAGAGATGAAAAATATGGTAGCGTCGACACAATTGAACATGTTCGACCCACACTTTTGGTCTATTGTATTTTCTTATAAATATAACTCACATTATACTAACTAACAGTTGTTATAACTTTTTTAAGGATTTTTTTTTTTTAAATAATCACTTTTAAGAGTATAATAGGCGTATGTTACCAACTCTTTTTTAAAAAAATAAACAAACACAACATAAATTTTGGTTTTCATAAAAACTCTAAAAATAATTTTTAAATTATTCATATTCAAAATCAAAATCGTTTTTATTTTAATTCATAGCAAACATTCCTAAAATCCTTAAAAAAAGAAAAAACATGCCTAAAAAAACAAAACAAATTTAGAGTTAATTAAGGAAGAAAAAAAAGAGTCAAGAGTGGAGCGTTTTAAAACGTAGTGTATTTTGACCCAAGATGGAATCGTTATGACCCGATTGACGGAGAAGCTCCGTTTGTCGTTCTACATACCGACCCGTTTTCTCTCTCTTCTTTCTCTCTCCTCTACTCTCCATCTCTGCAAGTCCATTGCTCGTTTTCTACACTCCCAAACCCTACTACCTTTCTTCTCCATGGACAACAATCTCTTCTCCGATAACGTCGATTACTTCTCCGATGACCTAGATTCATCCTCTTACTCCCTCCGCCTTAACCGTCGCTTACCCGACTCCGATCACCTCGATTTCGCACTCGATAGGGTTTACCTTCTCCCCTACAGGTACCTTTCAATCCTCATTCTCCGCTTCTAGGTTTTGTTTTTTATTTTTCCGATTTTTTAGGTTTTTTCTGTGTGTGTGGTTTTCTTCCAAAAAAACGTGGCGTGATTATGTTTTTTTTTCCTTCAATTTTTTTCTTTGTGTTTTAAGTAACTGAAAAAAAAAGAAGGGGCGTAATTAGGTTTTATTCAATTGAATGAATTTTTTGTTTGTTTGGTTTGTGAAGGTGGTGGATTGATGCAGAAGGTGAAGGTGATCGTGTGGAAGGTGTTTTGTATACAGTTTCTTCGAATGATGATTCCGAGTCTGAAATTTTGCTTCGTCTGAAGAAGGAAGAGGATTCTGAGAA
>Ga0099826_10003695_pt1 | contig 10491 bp, 9 predicted proteins | sample Mtrugardesep15_FD_76830 | JGI IMG/M metagenome (GOLD analysis project Ga0099826, IMG submission 76830) | Root nodule microbial communities of legume samples collected from California, USA - M. trunc garden sep15 | ecosystem: Host-associated > Plants > Roots > Nodule | place: USA: California...
CACTTTGTTTATGGTCCTGTACACTTGAACAAATGTTAGCAATACCAATTGTCAATTTTTAATACTTTGTTATCATCAAAACTCTTTAGGGTTTATTGTTAAACACATTTTGTTCCAACAACCATTCCCCATCTTCCACTTCTCCTGAATGGGATTATTTTTCTCATTTTCCTTCCAAACCTGTTCCTGACACTGTTACTCCATCATGTCAATCTCCCATCATTGATGACATTGTCACCTCTTCTCCACCTCTTATCCATTATACTCCTCCACCTTCACCTGTTCCTCCTATCATTCAAAGACATTCCACCAAAAACACTACTGCTCCATCTTATCTTCAAGATTACATTTGTAATAATATTCATGCATTTACATACCCTATTTCTCACTATGTTTCTCACCATCAAATTTCTAATAATCATTCTTCTTTTGTTATGTATTTGCATTCACAACCTGAGCCAACATCATATGCTGAAGCAACCAAACATGATTGTTGGACGCATGCCATGCAAGTTGAACTTCAAGCTCTTGAGAAAACTGGTACTTGGAAGCTTGTGGATTAACCACCAAATGTCAAACCTATTGGTTGTAGATGGATTTACAAAGTAAAGTTTCATGTTGATGGTACTGTTGAAAGATACAAAGCAAGATTAGTGGCCAAAGGTTACAATCAAATTGAAGGCTTAGATTATTTGGATACCTATTCTCCAGTTGCTAAGCTTACCACTATCAGGCTTGTAATTGCTTTGTCTTCTATCCATAATTGGCATTTACATCAGCTTGATGTGAATAATGCCTTCCTGCATGGTGAACTTCAGGAAGATGTGTACATGTTGCTTCCTCCTGGCATCAAACCAGTCAAACCTAATCAAGTTTGCAAGCTACAAAAATCTCTGTATGGTCTCAAGCATGCCAGTAGAAAGTGGTATGAAAGATTAACTTCTACTCTTTTGGCTCAAGATTACCTACAAGCTGCATCTGATCATTCCTTGTTTGTCAAGAAAACTTCTTCATCATTCATAGTCCTCCTGGTGTTTGTTGTTGATATAATTCTTGCAGGGAATTCTATTAGTGAATTTGATCAGATTAAGTCTGTATTGGATTCCTTATTCAAAAGCAAAGATTTCGGTCAGTTGAAATACTTCTTAGGCATTGAAGTTGCTCATTCCAAACTGGGGATTTCCTTGTGTCAAAGGAAGTACTGTCAAGACTTGCTTGCTGATTCAGGCACTGTAGGTTCCAAACCAGTCTCTACCCCATCTGATTCCTCCATCAAGCTTCACCATGACTCCGGTCCTCCTTTTGATGATATTGCTGCATATAGGAGACTTGTGGGCAGACTTCTTTACCTTAACACTACCAGACCTGATATCACTTTCATTACCCAGCAGTTGAGCCAATTTCTGTCTAAAACTGCACAAACTCATCACAATGCAGCTTTAAGGGTTTTGAAGTACCTTAAAGGTTGTCCAGGAAGAGGTTTATTCTTTCCAAGAAACTCTTCTCTCACTTTACAAGGTTTTTCTGATGTTGACTGGGCTGGTTGCCTTGATACTAGGAAGTCTATCTCTGGCCAGTGTTTCTTCTTAGGAAACTCCATGATTTCATGGAGAACAAAGAAACAAATCACTGTTTCCAGATCTTCCTCTGAAGCTGAGTACAGGGCATTGGCTTCAGCAACTTGTGAATTGCAATGGATCCTTTATCTTCTCAGAGATCTTCATGTCTCATGCTCCAAGCTTCCTGTCCTTTACTGTGACAATCAAATTGCAATTCACATTGCTTCCAATCCGGTCTTTCATGAACGCACCAAACACTTGGAAATTGACTGTCACTTAATCAAAGAAAAACTTTAATCTGGTATTCTCAAGTTGCTTCCTGTTTCTTCACAAGACCAAGTTGCTGATTTTTTCACAAAGGCTTTGCTTCCCAAGACCTTCAATGTACTCCTCTCCAAGTTGGGCTTGATAAATATTTATCAACCTCCAACTCGTGGGGGGATATTATACAATGATATTGTTGATAGCAACATTACTTAGAAAGTTGTTACTTGTTGCGCAAGTAACTGTGCTTAGGGTTCTTTTCCTCTTTAGTTTGATCATGATAGCTTATCATACATCTAGTTATTAGTATATATACAGATTGTAAGCTCTCATTTTCAGTAATAAGAATTCATTCTATTCATTTCTCTTTGTTTCCTAGTAGAACGTTGGAGTGATAACGTGCCTACAGGTACCCTTCGTTCCATCATAAAGACTCATCACCACCGTATCAGAGCACCTTCCACTACCGTTGCTTATACGAGTCTCTTACTGGACAAATAATAACAAACGTTGTCTTTAGAGTACTTTATCTCAAGGATCAACATCAACTGTAGTAGTAGATGTATTAGATAGATAACGCAAGCCCCGCCTTCTTGAGCATAAACCAACATCTAATTAATCCACTTAGGCTTCAATTTTGGAGGGGAAGGGAAACGAAGGCTTTGAAGGGTGGAAAATATGATAGAAAATGGAGAAATCTTTCAAAAAATTTAAAAAAATAATTTTTTAGAGAATGATAAATTAATGCATATGATTACTATATTTTTTATTTTAAAAATAATACAACAACATAGATTAAATTTGAAGAATTCATATAAAGTATAAGAGTAGTGATATACGTACAACTATATGAGACAACTTTGATGACAACTTTCATTTTCTCTCTTCTTATTGGTGCAAAACAATAGTGAGAGAAAAAGGAAGAGAGAGAATAAGAATATAATGTGAGTATGAGAAAGAAAGTTGTCAAAAAGTTGTGATAAAGTGGTTGTACAAATATCATTTCTCAAAGTATAAACCCTCCAAAATACTCACCTAATACAATATTTTAGTTCCCAAAATGAGGAGGGTTTAGTATTATGAAGAAAAGTTAACCCCAAAACCCTCCCCTCCCATTTTTCTCTATTTCTTCCACTTACTCATTCCTTCCCTCCCCTCTAAACTCGCAAACAAAACCTTGCCTTGAAAGTATAACCACAAAAATGTAGAACGGTGTATTTTGATATACCTTATGTCTAAAGCATGGGTTTTCATATACACACTACCGTTTCTTTGTCAAAAAGAAAAAAATATACACTACCGTTTCCTTTACAAACAACCCAAGTCATTGGCGTCCTCAAGTATTTCAATATTGCTCTTCTCCCTCGAGCATTTCAATCTTGCACTTCTCCCTTCCGGTTTTGAAATTATTAAAATTGCTTTGGAAAAAAATATTGTCTAATATTATAAATTACTCTCAAGTAATTATTTTCTTAAGAACTACTTCATCTATTCTAAATTATAAATGCTTTCGGAGAAAATAGTCTAATATTATATGCCCATTTTTAATTTAGAACATTAATGCTATACTTGTAATGTAAAACGGCTTATAATTTTGAACAATCATTTTTTCCAAAACGATTTTGTAATTTAAAACAAAAAGTAGTTCTTAAGAAAATAATAGTTGAGTTGATTTCAATCTTAAAATTTGTATCCTTCACAAAAGAGAGTATATTAATAGAAAATATAATTAAATGTTTAAAATAATTTTCACCCTGCGTCGGATGCATATAATGGAGATGATTCTAAATAGAGTATCTTGACTTGGAAGGGGTTCAAAGTGAAATTTATTAGAGTTATATACACTGTTTTTGAAAATTCAAGGGATCATCGAGGCCAAATATGTTTTTTAGGAAAATGTTGATGAGTATCATTAGGGTATTGATTGGGTGAACATAAATAAAAAAAGTTGTAAATGGTGAAAATTTATGAATTTAGCTTTTCATAAATCAAAAAATTGTTGATTTCAATGCAAATCTATTACTTTTACTTTCCTTAAGAGGTGTCTTAAGGACACTAGTCCACATAACCTTATTTTAAATCATATATTAATGACACATTTTTTCTATTATATCTTTAATTATTTATTAGTCTTTTATTTCAATTCTTTAATTTATATTTCACATTAATTTATTAAGAATAATTTTGTAAAACGTATCATGATATCTTTTTCTCATATAAAATTAATTGTATTTTTTAATACGTGTGAAATATTTGTTTTTGGTGACAATTTTCTTACCCATCAATAAAAGATAGATAACACAACCTATGTTAAATTGACACCAATTAAAATTATTTATTTATTTTCTATCATTTTTAATGCTATATAAATATATCGTTTTGATTGGATCAACTAAGCAGAACAATATAACCCACTTTTTATTAATGGATAAACAAAAATTTCCATTTGTTTTTAGTGGATAGGTGTGAAACGTTCAAAATGTGGGAGAATGAGATATGGAAAAGGCCAAACACACACTCACGAATGACAAATGTCATGTTTTTATAAGCTTGACTTTTAAATCTACCCAACCAATGTACGCTGGGGAAATATATCATTCATTCGATAGATCACTTTTAAAAAGTTTAATCCTTAAAAAAGATTTGTTAGTTTATATGTAAGTGAGGTTTATCTTAAAAAATATTTAGATTTTAAACTTGTGTTTTAAAGGTACAAGTTAACATTTTTCTTTTTTAATTAATCAAATCAAACTTTTTCTTGAAAAATATTGATAGGTCCGACTTTTTCCACATTTTAATGTATAAATGGATTATCTCAAACAGAGATTTTCACATGAGGGTGAATAGTAAATATACTTGACATTAAACCTCCTTCTCCTCATTTTATTCATGATTTTCATCTTTTTTCAATCTCACCTTTTAAAGGTCTTAAAGAGTGTTCAGGGATACTCGTTAACATCGTTAATATTTTCCTTTAAATATATATGATATTTCATCTTTTAACTCGTTGCAATTAAGATTTATGACCCAATAGAGACTCAAAGGCTGACTTCGACTTTTTGACTCCGCTGCGAGACTAATCTTTAAATTGACAGCAAAATATTTGTTTTTAGACCACCTTTAAAATGAATGACTCTCTTAATCTAACTCGGATTCTTTTTGTGGAGAAGAGTCTTGCTATAAGATCTTCCAACACCATGTTGGTATATGAGATTCCATGATTTTAAATTAACATTCAAAAGTGTCACATGAGACATGTATAAATCCTTGAATTGTGTAAACTATGGACCTAACACCGATCTCATTAAGTCATGGTATCGTTAGGAAATATTCCAAAAAATCCACCACATCTAGCTACTTTTTTCTTATATTAATATCTAGCTACTTTTGTAAACAAGTAATAATAAGAAGGTTAAATCTATCAATTAATTAAATCTAATACGTGTCCCTTGTCTAGAGGTAAGGTCTTGCATGCATTTACTACCAAATTGTTAGGCACATGCTTTACTATTTATATGTCTTGTCTCTAAATCACAACGCACTTCTTAAAAATATATTGAATTTGAACCACAGAAACATGATGTGATATGTCTAGTCTTTAACTAATTTGATTCTTTTGGTTCCAAAATTTATCTCTATAGATATACACATGTAACATCCCAAGATTTTTCATAATGTTTTCACACTTCCCATGAACTAGTCATTTTCTTCAAAGCTTGGTTATCAACTTCTCTTGAAGGAATAATGGCTATTCGTTTGCCTTTGATAATGCAAGCTAAGAAGCATATCCTCTGCCGCACGCTTTCAATCCGAAAAAAAGTGTTATCAGTTAATAATATACCAAAAGGGCATTTGGCAGTATATGTTGGAGAAGAGAAAAAGAAGAAGTATGTTGTTCCAATATCATACTTGCATCAACCTGCTTTTCAACAATTGCTTGGTAAAGCCGAAGAAGAATTTGGATTTAATCATCCAATGGGTGGTCTCACCATTCCTTGCAGAGAAGATATTTTTGTTACTGTCACTTCTCAGTTGGAAGTTTAATCACAACAACAAATAAGTAATTTCAAATGCAAATGGACTATGCAGGGTTAAAGATGACTAGAACTTTAGAAGCCATTTTGCTTTGAAGCATGTAGAATAACATAGGGCATGCATTACATGAAAATAATTATATAACATAACATAAGGCATGTAGAATAACGTAGGATGTTGTCTTAGATAGAGTCTTACTAGGTTTAAGTTGCGTCCATGTTTATATCATGAATGGTGTTGGAATCCCATTGGCGTCGTTAGAGGCTTTGGGCTGCTGTTTGTTATAGACAGTAGGGCTCCCTTTGTTGCTGCTCTTTTGTTTAATTTTGTTCAGGGTGCTCTCGGCATTTTTAGCAGCCGTGGGGGTCTGTCCTAGGCTCTTTTTCCAGCAGTAGCTGATGTTTTTGTGGGTGTGTTTTGGTAGTTTCTGTTTTGTGTTCCTGTGTGCTGTGATCAGTTGTAGCAGGCTTGGCGTTTGTACCTGAGTTTTACTGTTTTGGTGCGCTACAGTACGTCTTGTGCATGTAGTTGGGAGTTTTAATAAAATTTAACCATTTAAATAAATAAATAATTTCATGCTTGAAGAGTTTATCATATCCAGTCTCACAAAATCGCATGATGACTAAAATTACTCGAGATAATTAAATCCAGAAGCATTGAGTTGAGGTTTAATATATATATATATGTTGTAGAACAAGGGACTTGACTACTCTTTCAACATGTATAGTTTCTATTACTTTCAGTTGGTATTTAGCTCTAGGTCTGTGAATATGCGATCCCGTGGCTCTAAAATACTTGACCCTATAATAGAGTCCCTTCAAAATTTATTAATTGTGAATTTGGTTTGCAAAGTCCCTTAAAATCTAAGAATATGGAATCATAGACAAACCATAACCAGTGGTACGAAAGAAAGCTTTGGCTAGTAAAATAAGGCTTGTGCCGTTCAGCTAACTAATTAAACCTCATTTAAGAATGTGTTTTCTCATATCAAGCAATAACATTTCATAAGTGCTTAAGTGAAGGGAGGAGTGAACATTTTAACTAATAAACCAAAAACACAGAGGAGATGTTTGAGTAGTCGAATTCATTTTCATTGAACAAAAAAATACATACTGTATAAACTTGTCAATCTAATGGTAATTTCTTTTCCCATCATTACAATTTGATTAGATGCCTAGTTCACAAATATGTCTCTAGTCTGCTAAACTATGTTAGTCTCTTTCCATGTGAAATTTATAGCCCATTCAAGCGAGAAGTTATGCGTTGAAAGACATTTTCATTGCAAGGAATGGTGAGGCCACCTGTGGGATGATCATATCCAAATTCTTCCGCAGATTGACTCAACAAATCTTGAAACAATGGTTGGTTCAAGTATGATATTGGGATCACAAACCGCTTTTGTTTCTCTCCAACATACACTGCAACATAGCCCTTTGGAACCTCTACAGATTTTGATGATGCTTGTCTAGCAGTTACTGATGCCCTTAGAGTAGCATGTAAACGGAAACCCATTTTTGGTTCTTGTTTGAGAGAAGAAGAACAAAGAAAAAAACTCAAATGTAACAAAATACTTGAGAATGCCAATGAATTGTGTTGTTTGTGAAGACAAGAGTTAGTGTATTTATAATTATTGAGGTTCACTTGAAACTGAAACTCAATTCCAAGCTAAATAATTGTTGAAAAGGTAAAATAATAGAGATCATAAGATGAGATATCATGTGGTGTTGTTTTAGATTGTACCCTACCCTATCAAACAATCTCCAATACAAATGCAACCTCTTATCTAACCATGCATTAATTGGTAGGTGCTTCATAATTTTGTAAACATGCTTAAGACATGTTTTCTTCATTATGATAATGTTGATGTCTAGCTGGTAAGTGACTATAAGGAAATGGATAATAATAGATCAACATAAACCACTCTACATGTTTGTTTTATCTCAAGTAGATCAGATTGATATGCTGGCCTCTGCTCAACACGGTGGGACTTGCAACATCTGATGGTGATCCTTGAGAAAGTCCTGTGAGGAAAGCACCATGTGATCATTCATATGCTCTTGTCTAACCATGACTCAGATCTTATGGCACTCCTTAACTGATCACTATAGTTGCCGACTGTTTGTTACATATCCTTTCATATATATATTCATGGCATCAAGCATTTAGGACCAACACAAAATCATTCACAATCCAAAACATTTGAAATTCAGAAACTCCAGTTTTCTATATTCAAACAAGTCTTTCTTTTTTCTAGACCAATCTTCTTTTTTACAACACATACAAAAATGGGTTTTCGTTTACCAGGTATGATCAGAAGGACATCGTCTTCAAAAGTTGTGGACGTGCCAAAGGGATATCTTGCAGTATATGTTGGAGAGGAAATGAAACGGTTTGTGATCCCTATATCATACTTGAACCAACCATCATTTCAAGAATTGTTGAACCAAGCCGAGGAACAATTTGAATATGATCATCCAACGGGTGGTCTCACTATTCCTTGTAGAGAATATGTCTTCTTAGACATCACTTATCGTTTGAGTAGGTGCTAACCACTTTTGTAGAACTTGAGAAAATTGTACAGCAGACACTTTTTTTTTCTTTTCCATTTTTGTATTCCTTTGTAAGTGAAAGGTAAAAGAAAAATCATTTGAGGGAGATTGTTATGGAAAAATATTTTAACATGCTTGAGGCTTTAGGCCAATGTTCAATGAATATATGTTACAAATTTATTTGCCAAAATTATAATACAAAGTGACAGATTGTCTTGCATATGCTCTTCAAAGTTATTTTCCTTTGCAGTGCTTCACTTCTGTACAAAAAGTACAAACTTAACTTCTAATAAACAGGGTAATATATGTTACCAAAAATTGAGGTTATGTTAATAAATCAACTCTGAGAATATTCAATACAATCATAGAGAGTGTGAGTTTTTAACATGAAACAGTTTCATTCTTGCTCATATTAATTAATCTCAACAGATATTGATATAATTGATTAAATCATACAAGGATGGATTGTCAATGGATAGAATTCGATCTCAGGTAGCATAGTTCTTGTTTCAGTGGCGACCTTGTTTAACTGGCTCAGTGACTAGCACACATTTGATAGGGATGATTCACAGTTTTTAGACTTGAGAAAGTGAAGTGTGAAACTATGATTTAACAGTGTTTGGAGAGTATACCATGAATATTTAGATAAGATGTCACGAGTTTTTTCATGTCTAGACAGAGGTTTTGAGCTTGAACTAAGTGAACACAAAAACGTTATAAATGAAAGTTCTATTTGACTCGAGAGTTGAGACACTCGATTTATGAAAAAATTGGAGATGGTAAAGTATGTGGCTAGACATTTTTACAGAAATTTTGTAATTAGTAATTTCAAAACTAAAGAAAAACACTTTTGTTATTAAAGAATTTGACTAAAAAATGTAGGGTTAACATTTTTAACTTGACAGTTACTGTTATATTTTGCTAAACCATGACTTTTGTTATCTAAATTATTATCCAATAACGTTCTTCTCTGCATATTTATTTTTGCAATATAATGATCATTAAACCATGATTTCGACCAAAAAAAAAAAACCATGATAGTTAATTTTAACTTTCGTTTAATGAATTTTATATTTGAAATAACTGAATCTTCCATTACACCGCTGGAGATTATAAACTGAACATTTAAAAATCAAATTTCATATTGATATTTAAGGGGAAGATATAGACAAATATGGTAATAGTGTTAATAAATTTCTCATTCAGATGAAGTTTATACATCCAAGTATGATCACTACAAAAGAGAAAATCTTTTGAAAGTGAGAAAATAAACTACTGCAAAAATTGGTCATACATCTATGTTAGTTTTGTCATATCCTCAGAGGGTTAACAGATACTCAATTCAAGTAAGAAGTGATTTCTAAGAAAAGGTCTTCTCTGCAAGGAATAGTGATACCGCCCATTGGATGGTCATATCCGTATTGTTCCTCAGCTTGGCTCAGCAATTCTTGGAATGAATTTTGGTTCAAGTATGATATAGGGATCACAAATCGCTTCATTTTCTCTCCTACGTACACTGCTAGATATCCTTTTGGCACGTCCACACCTTTTGATTATACTAGGTAGACGAAAACCCATTGTTGTATATGTATGTGTTGAAAATAAGATTTTGATCTTTGGGATGTGAATGTTTTTGTGATGGTCTTAATGCTTGCAACCATGAATATATATAGATGAAAGGATAAGTAACAAACTGTCGGCAGCTACAATGATTAGTAAAGGAGGGGACATGAGATTTGAGTCATGGCCAGACAAGAGCATATGAAAGATCACATGGTGTTGTCTCTAAATGAATGGATATACTTCAAATGGTGTAGTAGATAGATAATGCATAATTCTTTAGCATAAGCATCATATAATTGATAGACCTGAAAGTACAGCCACAGACATGTAGAATGGTTTCGGTTGATCTATTGTTATCCATGGCCTTATAGTCTACTTACCAGCCGGACATCAGCGTTACCATAATCAGAAAACATGTCTAAAACATGTTTACACAATTATGAAGTGATAATTTTTTTTTTTTTTGAAGAGGCATTATGAAGTGATAGTTAATGCATGAACAAATATGAGGTTGCACATGA
>Ga0099826_10003696_pt1 | contig 10490 bp, 3 predicted proteins | sample Mtrugardesep15_FD_76830 | JGI IMG/M metagenome (GOLD analysis project Ga0099826, IMG submission 76830) | Root nodule microbial communities of legume samples collected from California, USA - M. trunc garden sep15 | ecosystem: Host-associated > Plants > Roots > Nodule | place: USA: California...
CTTTCTGAGATAATAGCCAACAAGTTCTTCATCAGTTGGGTGGAAACGAAACCCTGGTGGGACACATGACTCCATGGATTCCATGATAGCAAATTACTGGTGCTGCATCAAATTCACCACCACCATTAATACCCACCACCACACTCACTTGATGACTTTCTTCATCATGTTTGAATTATAACCAAACAGGATGTGATGTATATGTGAGTGTTAATATCAATATACATATACTATATATGAGAGAGAAGATAATTACTCTAGTGAAAAGAAATATTAATATAAAGTGTTTTAGTAAAAAGGTGACAAGTGTTGTCAGAGATAATCATAAGGTCATTTGGTGGTGAGCAACACTCACCATATTAATAAATTGGAAAAATAAATTAACTATAAGCGCGTGTTATAAAACAAAACTATATAATTTCAGAAACATAGGGTAGGGGTTGAGTTTGATGAAGCAAGCAAGTAAGGGTATATAAGAAACGGACATGTATAGGGTTGTGCTAATGATGTTGTCTTGTGTTAGTGAATGGTGGTGGGAATTATGATTCATCAACAAACGGGGTTCCCCATTCCACATTACCATTCATTATTATTAGGCCTTATACTATATATACTATATAAATTATTAAAAATACCTAGATAAGTTAATTAATTAATGACATGTATAAAACAATCAAAAACAACTTTTTAAGGAAACAGAATGTGCTAATTTTTCAGAGAAAGAACAGAATGCATGCTTATGGTTCTGACTTAAGGACAATAAAATACTCATTACAAGGTTAATAAGGATGGGAGTGACGTAATCATAGTAAAACGGGCACGCGTTTTGTGGAAAGAGAGAATTGAAAAAGTGAAGGGACAAAAAGAGAGGAAACGTTTTATTGGATGAAAAGCAAAGGAAAGGATGAGATAAAGTAGAGGAATATAGTGCTTGTTTAGATGAAGACATTACAGTCTTGGTTCTTCTCATTGCAGAAACTGGGACTACTCTGACTTTATTGTCTTTTTGTCGAGAATTTTCATGTCACATCTCAACTGACTCATTCATTCTCCTTAACGGATTTTCAGATAAATGTTTTTGCTACTACTTTTATGGCTATACTCTCTCTAAACCTAATACTATGTTCAGGGACTGTGCAGGTGCAGCCTTCTTATAACTTTGGTAAATTTAATTCAAGCTCAACAACATACAAACGCTCATGATTGTATGTTAGATTTGACAAAAATAGATATGAAAAATGTGGATATAACCCTATAGTATAGTTCTGTTTGTGCACAAAAATGGAATATCAAAAAAATGTTACATGTATTATTGTACTTTACAGAAGACTTGTGTGATTGTTTTTATATACTTTTCTTACTCAAACAAAGCAAATTCCTCGATGATTAATGAGGTTGAGGAGAGAGTGATGTGTACTGTGAGTTAATTTGGAAAAGAAAAACATACATGGATGAACCTAGGTTAAGGAGATTTTGCAGAAGAACATATATGTCAATGGACTTTGTAGTATATAATTATACTACTAGCTAGTAGCTAGTGTTATAAGCTCACCTGATGAGAAATTTTACTAGTGAAGAGAAGTAGACAAAATGATCAAGGAGCTAGGTTTGAGTTGAAGAAGAAGAGAGAGATGAGAGAGAGAGAGAGAGAGAGAAGAGAAGAATTTTCTGTTGGGAGTGTGTGAGGAGATTAATTATAAAGAATAAATAAAAGAAAAGAGTAAGGAAGGAAGGACCGCAAATCAAATTGCGCATGGCTTCATGGTTGTCCCCCCATGTAGTGACGTCATTGCCTAACATTCTTTACCTTTTTCTTTTCTTTTTGTTTCTTTTCCTTTTCATTTGCAGAATATGTCTAACTCTCATCAAGGATTCAATAAACAAAATGGCACACATTTCCATCTACTTCATTCATACCTATGACTGCACCAGCGGGAAATTAAACTGAATACTAATCATACATCAATATTTTAAGAGGAATACTTCTGATTTTCTATCATATTCTTTTTAATACATTTCTTATTGACTGAAATTTGAATAGGTGTTACTAGTTTAGAAATTATATGGAAATTCCACTAAATGGTGCGAATTACAAAGGGTGAATTATAGGCAAATGTTATATAGACACCCTTTATTCTTATGCACCCCATGCAATAGGAAGAGAGAAGAGGTGAGAAAAGATAAAGTGTGTTTGTGCGGGGTCTACGTAGCCACGTTTCAGATTTTTGTGTAGGTGTCAAGGGGTGTATTACCACCTAAGGATGTATATGTATCATAACTCTGAATTATATTGATTGAAATAAGAAAGATAGACAACACGTCTCCATTCAAATTTTTAACAATTAAGTATATAGGTAATCTTTCTTGTATATCTATCATTTTGTCAATTTATATAGACGATTTAAAACTAGTCATTTAAATTTAAATCCAACAATCTTACTATTAAGTGTGATTTTTCACATCCTATAATTGTGTACATGATATTACAAACGAAACACACCTCCTAACTCGTGAAGACTTTTGTCACAAGGGTCTAACATTTGGATTTCATTTATGCTACCACACAGTTGAACGAAGGATCTATATCATTTGTTGGAGAGCGACAAAGGGTAACAATGAGCTAAGTATCTAGAACCCTTCAGATATTGACCCTAACTTTATCTAAAATGTTAAAGCGTTAGATATTGGCCACATCCCTTCTATATCCCACTTTTTTTTTGTCATTCATAGTTGATCTAGAAATAACCACCCATACTTGAACTAAGCAAGTTACAATCTCGACTGCTTGCTGGCTATATTGATCTCTCTTTTGCCTGAAACAAACATATTGTTCTTGACTTAGGATAGATTTAACATTTTCTTCCAAGAATGTCATATGAACCAGATGTGAAGTTCGTTGCTTTGTATTCTTCTTGCACAAGAATGCATCTACCTCTACATCTTTCACTAAAAGAAAAACAACCATTTGTGGTCAACTTCAAGAGAAGTTGTGGCTGCCTAAAGATACTCACAAATTACTAGCAAAAACACCTTACAATTTACGTCATCAATAATTGTAAAATTCAAGTCTATTGTTAATTAGTGGCCGAAAAAAATCCTTTGAAATTTTGTGAGGGTTTTTTCTACCACAAAATCTGTTGTTGGATTTTTTAACGCTTAGACGGTCACAAACTTCGTCACTAAGAAATTGTCCGAGAGCTTTGGCCTTCCCAATTTTTCTTGAGGGCTTTAGGCCGCCACAAATTTCCCTTTCACTTCCTATATATCATATTGCATTCTTCTCATCTTTCTTCATTTATCGCTTCCATCTTCTCTCTAAACATTTTCCTTACCTTCTCTAAAAAAATTCGTTTATGTTCTCTTGCATTTCTTACTTCTATCAACTCTCTAAACTTTTTTTCTACCTTCTCTTTGTTATTATTCTCTGATACTTCTCTGGACTATTATTTTTTCTAAATTCCATTAAATATATTTATTTTTTTTAATTTTAAAAAATTGTTTAAGTATTTTTATATTTTTTTAAATAAATTAAAAAAAAATCTAAAAGTAATTTTGTATTTCTCTAGTTTTTTTTAAATACTGCCACATTATTTTCTAAAATATGGTTTTTTGTGGCTGTCTGAACTCATATGTTTGTGACCAACTCAAATATGGAGGTTTTTTTTACTGCCACAAATATTTAATTTTTGGTTATTTTTGCAGGTTTGTGATAGCTTTTGGTGTAACATCTAAACAATATTTGCTACCAAATTATAATTTTTTTTTTAAGAAGCTACCAAATTATAAGTGTCTCTAATTATCTTAAGTACCAATTAGTGGTATAGGATGAAATATGGTACAAAGATAATTGGACACAAGGTATAATCCAAATTGGTAAGCTAGCACTAAAACTTACTTATTTAAGAGTGTGGTCAACTAGAGTCAACACAACTTCCCTCTTCATCTCTTCTCCTCTCTCACGACAACAAGTCTACACAAAAGACCATTTTCCTTCTTTGTCCTTTACGAGATTCAACATGCAGTCCAAACTCCATCCTACATTTCATCATACCATTTCACCAAATTATGGTGAAACCATAGAAGGAGATGAGAGGCAAAGATTAGAGCATGCATAGACCATATCCATCATTTCATGAAGATTATTTTGTCTCTCCTCTAAATAAATTTTCTTTTGTTACAAAAGTCGTAGAAAGATAAATATATATTGAGGTGTTAAATGATTAAGGTGAGACATAATTCGAGAATAGATAAGAATACTAATATTTGAGGGCTATCATCCATTCCATTTCTTAAAGTCAAACTACTCCCAAATGGACATGGAAGTAAGTAGATGAGCAAAGCTCAAATTCTTTTATTTTGAAATAAGCGAGGCTCAAACTTCACTACTCAACTTACACGTTTTACTTTAGACCCCTTAAATATCATTGTCTAGCTTAGGCTCAAATTCTCAACTTGTTTGGAAAAAAAAGGAAATGAGTAGCAAAAATATATTTATAATTGATATTCTTTTGTTTTGAATTATTTTAAAAAGAGGCAGATATTTGAAATATTTTAAAAAAACTTTATAACCCTCCAAGTAGAACAGGCAATACATTGGTGAGTTCTCCATACAAAATAATTTTAGTTTGAGAAATGCTAACAAGTGTTCTTGGGACACTTTTTTTAGAAGTCAAAAGAATAAACATTTTTTTAGAACTTGTATATTCAACACATTCGAACTTCAAAAAGAAAATTTATTTGCATAAAATTTATAAATGATTTCCTCTTTTGAATCATTAACTTAGTTTTATTTGAAAAATTATGAAAATCCATACAAGTTGAAGTGTCTTCCCTTTACTCATTTTGGGCGGTGAGTTTCCAATCTTTATCGAATAATAACATGCGAAGTTGGCGCAATAGAGAAAAACACTCAAAACTGACCTTCTGTTAAGTCAGAGCCAGGGCCCTTCTTTGTTATAGGCACAAATATTCTGAAGACATATCAATATAAATTGACAAGCATGATTATTTTTTTGTAAACAAAAAGAAGCTTTGAATGGCTCTATACCCTTGCATTGCAGATAGTCATTAGGTGTTAAGTATGGTGTCCTGTTAACTATCAACATTGTAATTGAAGACAAAAATTATAATTAAAAATGTAAACACGAATAATTTGCCATGAGATCCTAAGAAATTAAAATTTTAAATCATTCGTAGAAACCTTATAAAGATTGTACAAAAAAAAAACGATGGACCTTATAAAGAAGCTTTTTTATGGAGGATATGAGAATTATTTATCTAGCTAGTGCGTCTTCACAACTTCACTACGAAGATTTAACATCGTGCCATTTGATAATACTTAATTTTTCACGTGAGCAATAGAATTCTTTATGCTTTTTCATATGATGTTACTATCTTATTCAGGCCAAACAACTAAATTTGTCCAGTAAGCTAAACCGTCTCCCTTGTTAGGATAACATATTTGTCTAGTTGAATGTTTTAAACAGGTTCATAACTATCACGTTAATTATATTATAGCCTTAATGGTAGGATAATTATATCGGATTATATGCGCAATACCTTATGAAATGGTGGTCTTCTTTTTTATTTAAGGTACCATTACGGTCTTTCTAATCATTTCTCGACAAGTATTTTGAGGAAGGAACTTTGGAAAAAGAGACAAAACGTAAGTTGAGCAAAAACAGTGCGATCAACCAACGTGTAACTCACGAATTGGTGAATTTGTCATTCAACTTTACGTAGAAGATAAACAAAGAAAAGACAAAAAAAATAACTCCAAAACATTCCTTCTAAGGGCATGCCTTTGATTGCCCCATAACCCCACCTTCTATTGTCTAGCTCCAACAAAATAATAAATATAGTTCTTTTCAAGAGTTAGCATCACTCTTCAAATTACATTAACACGACATATTATTCCTTTCAAACACATTCTAACAAACATTAGTGATAGTTTATCAATATGTGTTGACTGTTGACCAATTTAAATGGTCATGCTCATTTTATTGAATTTAAAGGAGATATAATCAAATCCGATGAGTGTAGTAGTAGTGATATTTGTACAACATTTGTGACAATTTGTAAGACAATTTTTTTTTTATTAGTCAAAAACAATAGAGAGAAAAAGGAATAGAGCGAATAAAAACATAGTCAGTATGAAAGAAAAAGTTGTGCCAAAATGCTTGTAAAAATATCATTTGTCTATGAGATCATCTCCAATGGGAGGGTTTTCAACATTTAAGACATGTACCTATTAGGTACCTCCATTGCGGAGAAAATTTTTCGGGGTCTTATAAGGCTCGGGGTCTCATTAAGACCTTCAATCTTAAGCGGAACCCACACTCTTTTAATATTAAAAAAATTAAAATATAATGATATAAAGTTATTAATAGTTGATTAATGGATCTCATTGAAAAAAAATGTGTGAGATGCTCGGTTGGAGGGATTGAGTACTTAATAGGTACTACTATTAATAAATTAGTTATGTGTATATGTGGGATCCAATTAAGTATAAAAAATGAGTGTCCCTATTATGGATGTTCTAAGTAACTCTTCTGGTTGACATTCAAACATTGATTCGCTAAGATGTGGAAGTTGAACTCATTTTGCTAGACCCCACCCTGTTTGTTATTCTAGTTAATTTTTAAGACGTATATATTTACAAATTGTATATATTTTTCATAAATAAATTAAAATTAACATTTGTACATTTGCAAGGAACAAATTGATATTACAATGCCTATACAACTATGTTGCATCGACAATTCTGATCGAATGTGTGTTTCAATGTTTGATATGTATCGTGTCTAGACACGACATCGATACTTGTGATTACATTGAGTTATGTTATTCTTAAAAAAATTGGTGTCGACGTATCGTTGTTGTGTCTTGTATCCGTGTTTCATAGAGCAATGTTGAAAACTATGATTATCAATAAAAATTAAAGGTAAGAAAAATAAAACTAGTCTCTATATTTTTTTAATACCTAAAGTTTATATATAGATCATTTGATTAGTAACTATCATGCATTTACAAATAGACGAGGTACTTCAATTGTCGGCAATGGCGTGAAATCTTTAGTCGTTCTTTAAGTTTAATACATACAAGTGTTAATACATTGATCATAATTCTTGCTCCTTTAAAAATAATAATCATAATTTCTTGCTTTTTCTTAGATTGCAACACGAATGGACCATTTGTACCAATAGTGAAAGATCAGGGCCTGTTTAGGTCTTTCCTCTAGTACAGAGACGGGTGTGTAGTTGAGGAGTGTTGATATACATAGCTTGGAGTTTAATTAATTTGCAATAATTACAGCCCTTTTTATTGCATATAACAATGTAACACAAAAAATGTAACAATCTCCTTAGGATTAACAGAAAGTTGGTATCCATAGAAGGTCAGATCTTGAAGAAGATCCAACTATTATTATGTTTGGCAATGTGTGATGTTTATTAGAAACTCTCCTAGTCAAATCTGTTTGCTCTTACCATATTTAAACTATATTCGGATAAATTTTTTAAAATGACATGGTTAATGTCGACTATTTCATGAATCCATAATGTAGTTTTTCTTAGACTTTGAGAATGAGTCTAACTTAATCTCTACAAAATCAATTTTTTAGGCAAGGATGGAATATGAATACTATCGACAGTTGAAGCGCTAACCGTACCAATTGACTTAGACCACCACCATTACCGGCTACCTTTTTAGCTTATATCCATTTTAAGTATTAAAGTATCAATACAATTAGGATCGTTAATTGATTGTGTACCTAACTTTGTAACAAACTATTGTGTATTCAATCCTCACATAAAAAACTGGCATAGCAATAGGGACGGATCCAAGAACAAAGTTTCAGTGATGCTAAACAAATAGCGACTAAAATAGCAATCAGTCTTTAATTTTTTATTTTGACGACCGAAATTTCGGTCATTATTTTCGACGCTAATCAAGTTTGTGACTGATTCTTAATAGTCTATCGCTAATCAAATTAATTATCGACCGATTTTATGTTTTAGCTACCGAAATTTCAGTCACTAAAGTAAAAAAAAATATTAAAAAAAAATGGTGTAGCTATAGCTAGACCAAAACTTATGCATGTCCTCCCCTCCGTGGCAAGCAAGTATGTAAGCATGAGTGCATTCTATTTCAATACAATTTTCTACATCTAATTTTTCTAAGTTTTTGAAGTTCTCTCTCTAAATTGATCCAATTGAGCGAGTGTGAGATCAATCTCAAACTTAAACCCACTCTGTTTTAACATCAAATACTATCAAATACTATAGGAAGAAAAAAAACATGTCAATGACTATTTTAATAAGTTTTATAGAGAAAAATTTAAGTCCCTCGTCGGATAGATAAGACTCTTGAGAAGATTTTATAAGGAGGGGACACTCTTCACCTTATGAACCAATTTTGTAAAGATAAGTTACACCCCAAACTTCAACAAGTTCAACCATGTATACAAATATTTTTTGTTTATTACAAAAAAATTTAGGTAAATTAGACTCGGAGGCTCAAGATTAGGATAGTATTCAAAATATCCATCAAAAAGATTATCACATCTATATCTAAAGTTGAACACACGATCTCGTGTACGAATAAACCAACAATTTCTTACTAACTGAATCAACGTTAATTCACGTATACAAATGTTTATAAACTCCTGTAACGGTGATTAACCACAAGAAAATCATTAGCTGCCGTAGACAATGATGTGGACAGGTTATTTCCACGTAGCACGGTGGTGGTGGTCGGCCGTGGTTCTCCAATTATGGAAACGGAATGCATCATTGAACTCTTTGTGGACCCCACCAATTCAAATGAAACTATCTCTGTCTCTATCTAGCCAATGCCAATGAGCCAATCTCTATTGCATCTTTTAATTTTAGAGAGTAAAACATAAATTATTTTATTTTCAAAAACACAAAAAAAAAAAAAATCACAAGAAAATGTGCAAAAGAGAATAAAGGGGTTAGCGTAACCAACTAAACTGAGATCCTTGTGGGGTCCTATAAAAATCTCAGTCCCTTTTGTTTTGACAGGACTGCTACCCTTCAAATTTTCTTTATTTCTGAATTGCTATGCAATTTTAATCTATGGTTGACGGTGGTTGGTGAAGAAAAATCACCTTAATCAAACTTAACTTTTTTTTCTTAATAAATAATCTTATTTGAACCGTGTTTGACATTTAAAATAAATAGTTTTTCTTTCGGGTAAAATTCAAACATAAATTTGTTATATCATGAAATCTTGCGATTTTGTTCGACTACATTCTTTTTGTCTATTCAACTCAATTCTTTACTTAAAATGCAAAATAAAAATAAAAGTAAATATGAAAAACAATAGATAATAAATAAATGGGGTTTGTCAATGTCTTCCAATTCACTATTTCTTTTTTTTAGCTAGGTGTGAATCACAAGCTTCTTTCAAAAGGGACATGAACCATGATTGCTGCCTTATAGGTGCTAATTTTAACATTTTTCATTGAAATGGCAATGAAGATATGTAATGTATGTTCACTTTCTAGAGCCCAGACTCTAGCAGCATCTCACTCAATATACCATGATTAAAACCGATTTTAAGACCCCTCTTGATGGAATTTTTTTGGACCCTTTTTCTAGATTTGTGGGTGTGAAATTATAAGCACTAATCAATATGTAATTTTTCATTCTATCTAGTGATGATTGATTATTATGTATACCAATAGTGGACATGGCTGTGCCCAATTTCTATTACTCGTCTTAAAAAGTTTGGATTGATTAAAATTTGTATCAATGATTTTCTCAAAGGAGTTATTGTGCTGTACCAATGGAATTTTCATCTAATTATGTGTTTAAAATGATTATAGGATTGAGAGGAGGTGTAGCATATGTCTCAATCTGATGGGAGGTTGTGTTCACTTTTAACACTTGTATATATGTGTTAGGAGAGTTTAGGGAGCGATTAGAGCGACAAGTTTGTTGGATTCAAGTGTAAGTGGTAAGTCTCTATCATCTAATTATGCCATAAGATTTTCGGTGAAGGTGAGATGTCTCGATCTTTTGATAATCGTAGATGAATGATATGTTATTTCTCAAGATACACCTCTTGACTTCCAACAAGTGATATGAGAGTCTAGTTCAACGGAGGAGGGAGGGGGAAGCAATCTCCTTTTCTTGAGGAGCCCTAGAAGCAATAATGAGCGAAATGATCAAGACCACACTAAAAGACCTAGACACCATATTTCAATTCAACACTTTAAGACATTGGATCACCACTCATATATATATCCTTCATTTAACTAATTCATACACCTAGCTCTACTCCTTCTCCCGCTCCCACACCAAGCCGAATTAGAATCAAAGCAACAAATGACTAATACTCCGAATCAGTGGCGGTTCCAAGGCCCGGCGACCCCGGGCACTCGCCCGGGCTCCGGGCCAATTTTTTTGCAATTTCTTGTGTAAATTTTTATGAATTTTTTATATAAACCCCTATAAATTGGGCAA
>Ga0099826_10003697_pt1 | contig 10490 bp, 13 predicted proteins | sample Mtrugardesep15_FD_76830 | JGI IMG/M metagenome (GOLD analysis project Ga0099826, IMG submission 76830) | Root nodule microbial communities of legume samples collected from California, USA - M. trunc garden sep15 | ecosystem: Host-associated > Plants > Roots > Nodule | place: USA: California...
GAATCCATAATATAATATCTCATTGTTACATTATTTACATTGTCATGTTCATATTCTCAAAACTGTTGTAACGGATGAAATTGAGATAATGTGAACGGAGAGGATTCATTCCAATATTTGATACACAATGAATCTTATGTTGGTACAAGGACAGGAAAACACACATGTAAGAAGGGTCTAGAGACAACTGAAATAACTAAAATAAAGTGATAGAAACAGCACAGGGCAGAGGCAGCATTTACCGCCTAAATGCATTGCCTTCACCTCCAGATTTGCCTTGAGAATAATGGGTCCGCCGTCGGACACTCTCGGCTATTGACGAGCTACCACCTTCTGCAGCACCATATATACTTTTTTGAGCAGTATCCAAGAAATTCTTGCCACTAGAACTAGTGTTTTGGATTGCTTCCTGTGCATCGGTCTCCTCAGCCTTCTTTATACGTTTCCATCTCTCCCCTTCATGTAACTCAGCAGCAAGTTGCATCTGCCTAAGTTTAGCAGCCCTCTCTTCTTCTGAAAGCTTAGGAGCCACATTTCTCCGCTTATAGTGTGATTCACGTCCGAGTGAATTAGCAGAAGATCTAGTAGAGCTTGGTTCTCGAAAGCTCCCATTCCCCCTTTTAGAGACATCAAAATTGGACTGACCTTCTGGAGCATATCTTCCTGACTTTGGCTTATTATCATTTCTGTCATCAAAATCTTCTTTATAGTCTTTTCCTTTGCTTTGACTCTGGTGATGACTGGGTGATCTTTCTCTGTATTTTTTGTCTTCATATTGATTCTTCCTTCTGTTATCAGCATCTTCTCTATAGTCTTTGACTTTGCTTTGACTCCGGTGGTGACTGGGAGATCTTTCTTTGTATTTTCCGTCTTCATAGTGATTCTTCCTTCTCTTCCTTTCTCCTTCACTTGATTCATTCTCTGAATCTGATCGAGCCTTGTGACGCTTCTTGTCAAGGTCTTCATCAATGGTCCTTCTTTTTCTCCTTTCAGCAATGTCATCTTCGGAATCTGATTGAGCCTTGCGACGCTTCTTGTCAAGGTCTTCATCGCTGATCCTACTTTTTTTTCTTTCTGCAATGTCATCTTCGGAATCTGATCGAGTCTTGCGACGCTTCTTGTCAAGGTCTTCATCACTTGTCCTTCTTTTTCTCCTTTCGGTAATGTCATCTTCGGAATCTGATTGAGCCTTGTGACGCTTCTTGTCAAGGTCTTGATCACTAGTCCTTCTTTTTCTCCTTTCGGCAATGTCATCTTCTGAATCAGACTGTGTTTTATGCTTTGATTTACTGGATCGATGCTTCTTTTTTTCCTTCTTACTGTGATCTTTCTTCTTGTGTTCCTTTCCTTCAACCTGACATTGTTAACAAAGACAGACCATAAATTAGACAAAACATCAAACATGACATCTTGGTGAAAGTAAACCAAAACAGCTGTTTTTGTCATCCTGATTAGTAAATGCAATTTAAAGTTTTTTAAAATGCAAGCAGTGAATTACAAATAAAAGCCCAACACATGAGTATTTATAAGCAACATTTCATAGTTTTACACTATATAGATCAGCATGAATAAGAATAGTAGCCACAAATAGCATGACCAATTGACCACTCCTTAGGAGGCCGTAATGGACATGGGGCTGCATGGGATGGATGGTCCTAAACAGAAGTTGAAGTAAACGAGGAGGTTAGGAGAACTCACAGAAATCGTGAGTGTTGAGAAATATATTTATAACTGCAGAATGGTGGTCAAAATCGAATCACAATGTTTTGGGAAATTCCTACAATGTTATTGTCTAACTTGAACATAGCTGATGTTCAATAACAAGGCTCCGATGCAACTTAAGATGGAAAATAAAATTGAATCAGAAGGCTTATGGCAGCAGTGTATTGGAAATTCCTTAGTTACAAGGTTTTGGTTGGTCAAAACAGTTTCTTCAATTCGTTCCACAATGCATATTGCATGGCCAGCAAATAAGAGCAAAAGGTAAAAACTAGTGTGACGTCAAAGATAAAATACGACCCTGTAATTCCTCTTACCCAAAGTAAGAAATCTGGTTCACATGCACAAGTGTACTGATTTGACTTTAGTCAAGTGTAAAAACTAGTCAATTACCCAAACCAAGAAAGATCAACAAAGGAATATCGAATTTTCTGTGTGCCCAAGTTAAACAGTATCTATCTACATAAGTAGTCTAGTTAAGTTAATTAAAGAATAGTACTTCCTGCCTTGCAATTCTCTAACTCGATCAAAAACTGACGGAACAAATGTCCAAGTAATATAATTTCATAAAACTTTGAACTCTTTGTATCTCATTTCCTCATAGTATTGTGTTATAAATGCGAGAAAATTAGAGAAGGCAGGTAAAAAAAGCTATTTATTATGATCAAGCATTCAAAACGCAGACAAGACCATGCATAAGGCTAACCCAATACCCAATCAACCAAAACTAAACTAAGAACTGAAATACAATAGTAACCAAGCAAAAATGCACTACTATAAAGAATGCTAATATTTACCAATCCAAAAGAAAAAAAAGGCTTACCGATTTTCTGATCATGGCCATCTTGACAGGGTTGTTTTTAATCTTCGCAAGTGCTTCCTGCTCACGTTGGCGAATCATAAGCAAAGGATCAGAATGAAGCTTTCTCCAAGAATCATTAGCAGATTGAGGCTTCTCCTCAAATAAAGCTCCAGGAACACTTGCATCCTGCTAAACCACAAAAACCATGATTCAATTCACTATAAACAAAACAACCCAAAATTCAAATTCAATCAACAACAATAGAAAAAAACAAACTTTTGCTATAAAAATAGAAAAATAAATCATGGGTAAGATCAGATAAACAAGTTACCTTAGAAGCAGAAGATGAAGGTGCATCGGTTGGATCGGATTTAGGCAAAGCTTCAAGTGCCTTGAAACCTTCAGACGTTTTACCAACGGATAATCCCGAATCGTATAAAAACTCCAACCTCTCCTGGTGGCTGCAATCAAATAAAATCAAAGTCAGTAAAATTTTCATGATTTCAAGTGAAAAAACCCTAACCCTAAAAATTAAATTGGGATTTTTCCAATAAAAATAAATCAAAATTGAGAATTGAATTGGGGGAAAGAGTAATTACGGAACGAGGCCAGCTTTTTCTTGAAGAAGACGAAACTCGCTACGTTCACGTTCTTCTTGAATCTGTTTACGAAGTTCATCGAGTTTTTTCTCTTCAGCGCTGTGTTTTTGCTCGGCTTTCCAAACATTTTCAATGTTCCGAAGACTTCCCGTGTGCCAACCCTTCTTGTTCAAAAATTTCATACCCATTTTGACGAAGGTTTTTGTTTTGATCGATTGATTTTGGTTTCAGCAACAACAAATACAGCACTGTTTCTTCTTCGTAGGTTGCAACTTGAGAACGAGGAAAAGAGATGGAAATAAGAATCGCGCTATTGCGGTTTACTATCTGTGTTGGGTCGAAATGGGTCGGGTTCCTTTTTTAATCTTTTTCTTACTATATTTTTTTTGGTTGCACATTAAAAAAAATCAAAATTGATAATCGGGTCTTGTTAACCAATGTCTTTAGTGCATTAGTTAAGAATTCAAAAATAGAAGTAATTTATAAAATTTATGTGGATAAAGTTACTTTTTGAACTTTCAATATGTTGAATGCATCATTTCCGAGACACAATTTTCTCTTTAAACTTCTTAAAAAATGTCTCAAGAACACTTGTTAACATTTTTCAATTATGAAATTAATTGTCAACAAAAACACAGATATATCGTATTCGTCTTTGTAATAAAAAAAATCTTTTTAGTTTTATTCAAACAAACTAAATTATTTTTAAAAAAATATTTTTATTACGATAAACAAAAAATACATTACGTTTTTTTATAAAATTGCTAAAATAAATAATGATCGGATTTTTGATGAAGAGCTATCTCAAATATGGACAGCAGAGCTATCTCAAAAGAGTGTTACCAAAACTTGCATGCAGAAGATAGCTTCATATAGAGGAACAAAAACAATGGCTTTGGTGTCCACAAAGGTTCTGTTTATTTTCTGATAACATTTTCAAATTTTCATTTTTTAAATAGATTATACATTTGTTTTAAATTATTAACAAGGAATGAAAGACTCAAATTGTGAAAACTTGTGATAGAGAGAAGATGAAAGGAAAGCTAGGAAAACAATGAGTACAAAAATAATAAAGAAAACAATGTTTTGATATTTATTTTTTTAATAAATGTTTTGATATTTTTTAAATTTCTGAAAATACTTTATGTATTTTCAAGAATTCTAAAAGAAAATGATGCGGGAAGTATTGGATTTGTATTTTTTTATGTTTAGTTGTTGAAGTGAAAAACAGGGTCCAAGACATGCAATTTTTAAACAAGCAGAAGCATATACTCTACTGATCCTGAAGGCCAACAAGCTACCTCAATTCATTAGGTATTAGTTTTGTATTTTGTATTTGTTGCTTTTAATTTGTTGTTAATCCTTGTTTTGTGATGGCCAACTTATATAATATTATCATTTTAGAAATGGCGAGAAGTCTATATAACATTGACACTTTAGATTGAAGACGAAGTCAATGTTTAACATATGTTGGTATATGACTTGGACACAACCATTTTTATTTTCTTAGATTATTATCGGTGCGTGCTTGTCAATATCAGTGTTGTGATCCATGTTCGTGTTTGTGACAGTATTTTATATGCATAGTAATATCCGTCCAATTCCAAACTCTTTGTTTTACTTCAATTGTTTTTTGTTGTTATTTCAAGCTTCTCAACATTTTCTATAAATTGAGAACCCAAACCAAATACGTGAACCATTCACTTCTGCATACAGCATCAATTCTCTTTTTTGTTGTAGGAAGTCTTGTGTCTCAGCAATGGCAGATGAGGTGATCCTGTTAAATTTCTGGCCAAGTCCTTATGGCATGAGGGTCCTAATTGCACTAGAGGAAAAGGATATCAAGTATGTGAACAAAGAAGAAGATTTCAGTAACAAGAGTCCTTTACTCCTACAAACGAATCCAATTCACAAGAAAATTCCAGTTCTTATCCATAATGGCAAATCCATTTGTGAGTCACTAAATATAGTTGAATATATTGATGAGGTTTGGAATGATCATTCTCCTTTTTTGCCTTCTGATCCTTACCAAAGATCTCAAGCTAAATTCTGGGCTAACTATGTTGACACTAAGGTACTTCGCGTGCTTCATTAACATTATTATCTTAAGCATTGTTGTCAAAATCCCGACTTAAATTCTAAAATTCAGGATTTTGCGACTTTCTTCACCTTCAACGACTCAAATCCTTAGTAGAATCCTAAAATAGGCAAAATCCATCAATTTTGATTGCGATTTTACGATTTCTTATAAACTAAGTCATTTATGAATATATACCGTTTATGACATATATTTAGTATTATTATTTTTTGGTAGAATCCATCGATTTTGATTGCGATTTTACAATTTCCTATATCGATTCTACAAAAGCCCTTGAATAAAATCCTTAAATTTTGATTGCGATTTTACGAGTCCTGATTTTGCTATTCCCTTTCGACCTGAAGTAAAGTCCCGATTTTGAAAACCTTGATCTTAAGACAAGAGTTAGGTGCATTTTCTTGTGTACTTTTGTTTGACCTTGTCATTCATAATGTACTCAAATTTGTTTCAAAGTTAAATTTGGCCAAAAATATGCCCAAAAACTAAAATTATCTTTATCTCTTAACCAAAATCAAAGTTTGAAAATGTAAATTTTGTACTAACTTACTACTATGAATGAAACAGATATATGATATTGGGTTCAAGTATACAAAAACTAAAGGAGATGAGAAAGAAGCTGCAAAGAAAGAATTGCTTGAGGGTATTAAAGTGATGGAAGAACAGTTGGGAAAAAAACCTTATTTTGGTGGAGACAACTTTGGCCTTGTGGATGTGGCACTTGTTCCATTGTTTTGCATGTTTTATACTTATACTTTTGCTGGAAAGTTCATTGATGATGAAAAATATCCCACTATCACTTCTTGGGCCAGAAGGTGTATTAAAAAAGAGAGTGTGTCTAAGGCTATTCCTCAAGAGGAAAAGCTGAAGCGATTTCTAGATGAGAATAGACTTTTACATCGCGGAGATTAGAAGAAAGGACTGGGTGGGAAGGAAATATTTATTTTCTCTATCGGGAATGATATTCAGACACCGATCTTTTCTTACACATACGACACTTGGTTAATCACATTTAAAAATATGGTTAGTTCAGTGAGTAGATGGTTAATTAAATTCACAATGAAAATTGTGGTTAACTCAACTACATAATTAATGACGATTTCATAATTTTCAAGGTCATCTAAATGAATCATAATATCATATACTAAACTGATTTAACCATAATTTTGCATGTGATTGACCAGGTGCCTTAGGTAGAGGGAAAGTAAGATTTCCTTGAAATATTTTCGTTTCTCTACTCACTTGTTTATTGTAAACTGTAGTTGTATGGTTGTGTCTTCAAAATAAGATTTTGAATTGTGACTGCAGTCATAACCGTAACTATGACTGCAGTAGCAGTTATGAATGGTAAGTTAAAGTAATGTTTCATAATAATAGCATAACAAACTGGCATTTAGGTTTGCCATTGGTTTTGCTATTTATGTTCTGAATGAATGAATGTTTTATATTTGAAGCATAGTGTAACCTTCTCCTTCCTCTTTAACTCTTTGTCTAATTGTTTTAGTTGATGTAGATCAAAATTCCATAAATTCATACTTTAGGTTTAATTCAAAGTATATCAGATGACAGAACACTATACAATTAGCAGCTATAAAAAGCGATCAAACCAGTATGAACTTGCATTACCTGATTGCAAATCTTTCAAATCCGAGCACGGAGGCAAAATACTAGACTCAGTCATCGGATCTGGTTTCACCCCATTCCATCCCATTTCGCGAAAAACAGCCAGAGCCTCCCAGGAAAATCCACAACTAACATAGCACGAGGACAATGAGCTTCAAGTAACCACGTCTCTAACAACCAAATCATCAAAAACACTTCTCGTACCCTCAACAGATTTACATTTACCATAGGCATGAATCAGTGCATTACATCACTATAATAAGAACAAAATTGGCAACTTAAAATAACATTCCTTAACAACATTCACCCTCCAATTTCCAAATGTTATACCGTAGCCACACTCAAGTGTCTAGATAGAATCATTATAAAGTAATCAAAGCTAACAAAACAAACACAAGAGAAAAGTACAGAAGACCTTATTACAATATCATATTTAATCAAAGCCAAGTGCTTTCTTCATGCTCACAACATAATCATACACCTTCTTCTCATCAGGCAGTGTTTTTGTAACACTCTCTTTCTCCATGCATCTCTTGACCCAAACCATGAGTTTAGGACACTCCACTTCAAATTTGAAATTGCCATAAGTCTCAAAAGTGTAAAACCAGCTGTAAAAAGGGATCAAACCAATATCAAGAAATCCAAACGTAGCACCACCATAAAAAGGCTTGTCCCCCAAGGTTTCCTCTAGTGTCTTAAAGATAGAGATCAACTCCTTCTTTCTTTCCTCATGCTCCTCCCCTTTTGAAAGCCACATTGTCCTCCAAGTAGCATACACCTACATTCAAGCCGTGTAGTCGTATTTGACTGTAATCTTTGCAATATATCAAGACCTTATTTTGATAAACAACTTAATTAAGCATTTGTAGCATAAGCACTTATTATAGAAGTATTTATGTATATGATATTTCTATAACAAGATAAAATGAAGTCAAATTATTTTCAAAGAAGTTATAAGATGTTTCCATAAACTATATCTTGGAGAGCTTATGGAAATAAGCTGAAAGCAACATATCAGAATCTCATAAGTTGTTTTGGTAAATTATACAAAATAACCTCACGAGTATATATGGCAATAGATAAACTCAAATGCGTCAAACCAAACAAAACTAAGTACTAGAAGATTTAAAAGCTTAGAAATAAGGTAACAAACAAAAGTCAAACAACACCCCAAAAACACAAAATTACCAAAAAGCAAAGATATATCTCAGTTGGCTCTCTTTGCTATACTAAAAGTAAATACATCAACAAGAAAATTCAATTTCAGATGCTAAAAACAAGAGAATGAAATTTAATTTCCAATCTTCTAATCTACAGTAAAAATGGATAATAGCAAATATAAACACCTAAAAATCTATCTCAAAATTTTGAACAAAACCCACCAAAGTTAAGGATGAAAATCATAGGAAAACAAATAAAAAATGTCACCTTTTTGTCTATATAATCAAACCAAAATCTAGCTTGAGCTCTCTCATACGGATCAGAAGGCATGAATGAAGCTTTATCATTCCAAACTTCATCTATGTACTGGAATCTTCTTGTGAATAAGAACTGGAATCTTCTTGTGAATTGGGTTCATTTCAAGAAGTAAAGGACTCTTATTTCTGAGATTTTCTTCTTTACACTCGTATTTAACACTTTTTTCAGCTAATGCAATCTTAACTCTCATCCCAAACATGCTAAACCATGTATCCAACAGAACCACTTCGTTTGCCATGATTCTTGAAGATCACTAAATCCTATGTGAATTAAATTAAGTTGTCAAGTATGAACTAGCTTCTTTTTTTTTGGCTAAAATGCATTTTGACCCCTATGTTTGGCTCCGTAGCAATTTTGATCCCCTATTAAAAAAAAACACTTTCCAACCCCCTAACTTCACTCCCTTTTGCAACTCATAGACCCCTCTGATTTTGACCGGATCAAAGTTCAAGTGGCCACTCAATGAACGCCACGTGGCTAATTTCTGAATTAAAAATAAAAATAAAAATAAAGGGGTACGTGATGAACAAGAACAACATCATCATCTTCTTCACAACTCCCTTACCCCAGAAAACTGCGATACCAATTCTCAAACCCTTCATTACAAGTTACAACCCTAATGCAATTTCCTGCTGCAACCTGACGCCGACACCACATCCTTCTTCTCCATCGTCTTCTTCTTCGTCCACCACCACATCGCCGAATCTCGCATGAACATCCTTTGCAGCGCCATGATTAATTCGTTTTCGGCGTTGATAGGGTTTGGAAGGGAATGAAAGAGAGTAAGAGACCCTAACAGACTGGACTTGACTTTTTATGCCATCATCCTCGTTAATTTTTCTTCATTCTGCAGGAAAATCTATGCTATAAATTTTGAAATTGTGTTCCATTAATCTGGCAGATCTCAGTTTTTATATGTGATGGGTCGATAAGTATAAAAACATGGAATGAATTGGTGTTTTGGCTGAACAAAGGGTTATGAATCTAACATAATTTCAAGATTATGATGCTTGGTAAAGGTTTCATGGAAGGAGGAAGAAGGAATAATATGGATTGTTGGATGTTTTGATTATGAAATGAAAGAAGAAGAAACGTGAAAAGCTGGATTCAAGGAATATTGTTTTATTTTTTATTTTATTTTTTTATATATTTTAAAATAAAATTATATAATTTTAATCCATTAATATGGTGGAATTTTTTTAATTATTTAAAAATTTTAAAAAAATTCCACGTGGCGTCCAACTCACTCAAGTGAGTGGCCACATGGACTTTGACCCGGTCAAAATTAGAGGGGACCTCTTAGTCGGAAAAAGGGGTGAAGTTAGAGGGCTAGAATTTTTTTTTTTAATAGAGAGCCAAAATTGTTACCATGTCAAACATTGGAGGCCAAAAATAGTTTAAGTCAAATTTATTCGATATATAAAAAATATCAATTAAGATCGATCCTCTAGAAATTGGTACAAAAATAGACTATCACTAATGTTAAATTTTAGTAAATTGTTAATTTTTTTTTCCATTTTTAATATTATAAAATTATGTTTTTACTAAAAACTAGTGTATTAAAAAAAGAGGTGTAGGAAAGAAGGGTGATGGCAACATTTCTTCTCTTATTGGTTTGGATTTGGTCATTAGCTTGGGGAATGAAGCACTATATAATAATATATTTGTTTTAATTAATGGGAAGTATAGGGTGAGCTCATGAGGCCAACGTCATGTTGCTGTGAACACAATTTTGAAGACAATAATACCCTTTGATTCTTGTTGGAATTTATGAAGCCGCCCACGTGTTTTATTTGTTCTTTCAAAATTGTAAAGGGTAATTAGGGTTGTTATATATGCATGTACGGACAAATGCCAGATTGGTAAGTGATTCTTATTTTTTCATTATTTTTCTATTTGGTTATTCAAGATTGTATACCTAGGAATACCATTCTTATTAGTTATTATCAATATCATTTGTTGTTTTCTTTTTTTTGAGAAATACTATCATTTCTTGTTGGTTAGCAGGGGCGGAGCCACCCCCAGCTAGCATGGGCACTAGCCCAGGCTAAGCTCCAACTCTCCTTGTAGAAAGTTCAGCCGTTACTAGAATTTTTAGTTTTTCCTGCGGATTTACCTGCGGATTTTTGGGCAAATTCCGCAGGAAACATATTTCCTGCAGATTTTGCCATGA
>Ga0099826_10003699_pt1 | contig 10488 bp, 5 predicted proteins | sample Mtrugardesep15_FD_76830 | JGI IMG/M metagenome (GOLD analysis project Ga0099826, IMG submission 76830) | Root nodule microbial communities of legume samples collected from California, USA - M. trunc garden sep15 | ecosystem: Host-associated > Plants > Roots > Nodule | place: USA: California...
GTAGCAATAGTAGTACAAGTCAAAACTCAACCACATCAAGTAGCACTAGTTCTACAACAACACCAATAGTTTCAGTTTCAAAATCCAAAGTTAGAAACCAATTTCACACACATCCAAGTCCAACACCTCAGTTAAAATCATCTTGTCCAAGAAAATCTATATCTCAAAGTAGAAAATCATCGGTATGGGAAATTTTCCGTTTAGGTGTAGTACCTACACCAGAAATAGGATTGCAAGACCTCAAGTTTCGTAGTAGTAGTAAAAATTGTGTCAGTCGTAATAGTAGTAGCAGTAGTAGTAATAATAGTACTTCTAATGATAAAAGTGGCAAAATGAGTAAGAAGAATGACAATGGTGACAAGAGCAATCATGTTTTGAAACACTTAGTTGGTATACGAGGTGGTTTGTTGAGTGGTTGTGATTGTTCTATTGAAACGGTAATCAAAAGTGGTACCAAAAGTGGATACAACAAGACAGAAAATACGACGAAGCACGCTGTGAAAGAAAAAGTGGAGTGGAAGAAACAGAAGCAAAGGCAAAAGCAAGGGAAAAAGGTTATGTCACGTCGTAGAACATTTGAATGGCTTAAAGAGTTGCATGCAAGTCATGCTGATGAAGAGGCTTTGTTATCAAACTCATCATGAATCATATGAATGGTGGTGCTGGTAGATGCAATGCAATGGATTTTCTATGTTGATGTAGTTTTACGATGTTAATTAGACGGTTCAAATTACGGGGTAGTTAAATATAGACGATCAGGTCAAGATTCTCTCTTGATTTAACTGTCTACATCTAACTGAACCATAAAGCTTTGATTTAATTGTTTACGAACGATTGTACTATAAAATCAAGTTAGAAAATCTAGTGGTTGGATTAGAACTTTGTAGAAAGATCTAACTCACAAAGTCAAAACATGGACGATCAAATACATTGCGTAACTAGGTGCAATTTATTTGAGTGTAGCATGCTTGTAGTTTAATTTTAGATTTTTAGATTAGATTGCCTTTTGGCTATTGCTTTTGTTTACCTTTAATTTGAATTTAGTTATAATATTGTAGTAGTGCAGGCTCTTCAATCAAAATTTATCTACTTTCTAGTGAGAATGACGCTGTAATCAATTTTTTTTTTTTTTTTAATGTTTGGGGGTTAATTAGGGTGTCAAATAATCTTCATGAATAATTGATTTGGTTAAGATATTATGCTAGTGAAGTTTTGTGGCCATGATGGATTTTAAAATGATAAGCTCCAATATGAGTGCTTATGGTTGTCATGATTGAAATGTGAACTTCAATGCTTTATGTTTGGTTGGGTGGAGAATGTGGAATAGGAATTATGGCACTATTCAAAGTCACGCGAGGGAACAAAAGTTTAGAAATAAAGTTTTGTAATAGATGAGCTTTTTTGAAGTGGCTCTAAGTAGAAGGCAAAAAAATAGTTTTGCATTAAAGAAAACTGTTATTGGTTTTGGTCATGGAATTGTAGGTGATAAAGATCAAATCAAATATATAGGGCTATTATATAAGGAGGTTCAAACATGTCATGATTTATGGATGGTCCAATAACATGTGATGCATGAAACGAAACGAACTATTATGCTGATGCATTGGCCCGATCAGTATATTGGAGCTACCATGCTTCCTCTACTATATCTGATATGTTTGGTCTCCTGAAAATGATTTGAGTTTGACTCCTAGAGTTGCTAATTTAAAAAATAAATCAACCTTAATAAAAAAAAAAAAAAAAAAAATCAAATGTTGTGCTGTTATGTTTTTGAGTTCAATGATATGTCGCATAGTGGCCTTAATGGTCCATCAAATTTTTTTATTTTTTTCCAAATATTAATGGTACAACAATTTGTTGAGCATGTTTTTTGCTTTTTCAAATTTTGAAAGAAAATGCTCTTTAGCACCATCAAAATTGCGCCTTTTTTATTTTATTTTTATAAGTATTGATGGTTGAGCAGCACTTAAATATCGTTTGTCTACCAAGCGGAAGTTAAGTGTCGTTTGACACTTTTAGATTGATCAAATTACTTTTTCAATTGGTTTAATCGATTTAAAAAATCTTTCAAACGACAGTTAACGACAGTTGACGGTGTTTTCGTCATTTCGGGGTGCCATTTGTGAAGCCTAAAGAGCAATGTTCAATTTTGAATACTACAATGAAAGTAGATGAATGATGAGGGTAGCGAAGAAAATAAATTAGCAGGCAAAGAGCAAATAGATTTGGATCATATCATGTTCATTCTTTCATGCATTCCATTTTACTTTAATCTCAATCATTCACACAATGTTTTTTCTCTCTTCTTTATTATATTTTTTCTTAGATTAAATAAGCTTTTGATTCCCGCAAAATATTCAAATTTTGCATTTTAATCTCTCTAAATATTTTCATCAAGTTTTAGTCTCCAAATATTTTCCATTACCATTGATCTCTATTTTTAAGTCAACTTATACATACCTTTCACAAATTTGAATAACAAACTTTAGAACCTTAGAATATGTTCCTCTCAAGATCTTAGGTTCGACTCTCCATAGTGCCAATTTAGATGGATAGTTTGGTTTCCTAAAAAGAAAAATTTAATAAATTTTTACAAAGATATTTAAAATATTATAACAATGTATTGCAAAAAGTTTATAGTTTTTTAACAAAACATTAATTAAATATGAATTTGTAAGCAATAAAAATTTAAAAATTCATATTTAATTCATCTTTTATTATAAAATAAATAAACTTTTACAAAAGAGATTTGTGTAATACTTTCACTTATAAAAGAAAAACTTTTAAACTATACAAATTAATATGAATATATGATTTAACTGAGGATGTTATTGCTTTGATTAGTCTTACTTTCATTTATACATTAAGACTTACTTTATGAGTAAATATGCTTAGTTGTTCATTAGTAGTTTATGGGGGAAATTGTCTATGCACAAAGTTCATGGGGGTGTGGGTTTTAACGATTTATCGGCCTTCAACCTAGCATGTTTGGTAAATAGGGATGGAAGCTTCAAACTGAACTCAATTCTCTAGTATCTCATCTCTTCAAAACAAGGTACTTTCCTATTGCAACTATCTTACTGCTAAGTTGGGTCACAATCTAAGCTACGTGAAGCGCATTATTCTCCGAGCATGTTTCATTATTTTGTGGAGGTGGTCGTTGGTGTATAAGTACAAGTAATTCTATTCTTATTTTTGATGAACCGTACCATGGCTTCAAAATGGTAGATGTAGTGACGGTAATATGCTTGGAACCTATATTTTTCAAAATTTCACGGTTAACAGTCTGATAGATGTAGCACAGAGACGATGGAATACATATATGATTCATCGAGTTTTTAGTGCTGAAAAGGAAAATGAGATTATTAATACATACACCAATGAGATTATTAATCAAGTATCGGAGGATCGTTTAGTTTAAAAAGCAGAGAAGAATGAACTTTATTCAGTAAAGAACACTTGCAGACTTTGTATGGAGGAATCGATAGATACCTTGCACTTGCGACGTCCAGGTTATTGCTTGGGGTATAAGGAAGATAAAGGTACCACCAAAAATAAAAATTTCAAATGACGCATGTGTCGTGGTTGTTTTCCAACATATATGAGTCCGGTTACAAGATAAAGGCGTGCAATGTGAAATAAATTGTGTTAGCTTTAACTTTGAAGCGGCGGATCTCGCACATGTATTTTTTCAACGTTTGTTTCCCTTTTAAGTTTGGAAATTGTCTGGTCTATGGGATGAAGTTTCTATTGCTATTCAAAATAATATCTCCGCAGAAGAAGCCATATTTGCGTAAATCCACAAACTCCAAGTTGACCTCCAGCAGAGATTGGCATCCATTTGTATAGTCTCTAGAAGCACTGTAATCTCAAACTTTGGCAGTGTTCACGATGTTGATCGTGCACGACACCTCATGGATGAATGGTTGGTAGCGCATAGACCTTCAAGCAATTCCCCCACCCAACAAGGTTCGACACATGTAAATGAAAATCCTCAGCAGGTTCTTCACCTGCAAGCTCAACACGCGAATCCAACACTAGCTGGGTCGATTTTGTGATAGAGACCGCAACCAAACAGGATAAAGTGTAACATCGATGCTTCTTTTTCATCTCTATGGAATCATACTGCATTAGAATATGGTTACGTGATGAAGATAGTACTTTTGTCCTTGCTCATACTACAAGTTTTCATACAAATTATTCTGTTAATGTAGGTGAAGCTCTTGGGTTTTTTAACACGCTACAATGGTTGGCAGACATGCAGTTCGATAGTGTTAATTTTGTGATTGACTCAAAGATCACAGTCGATGCATTCAATTCTAATCGTCATGACGTAACGGAGTTTAGCCACATTATTACAAACTCTTTTCCCCATACTTTACAAACTCTGGATGGAATTTAGTCGATGACAAGCAAATGTAGTTGCTCATGTTCTTGAAGGCGGAACTACTTTATCAACTAGTCTCACAGTTTATTTTGATGTGTCTGATTGTATAACACTATTATTATCAATGAAGTGATATAACCATCCTACCCTAAAAAAATTGTTATTATTAATCTGAATAACACTTAGATTATTGTTCCTAACTTGTTTTTAATTCATGTTATCTTAAAATGGATAGTCAATAATACATCTTAGTTACCAACTCCATCCTGCACACAGAAACATATGATTAATTATCAAATTAGTCTATTTATTTTGTTATCATCCAAACATCAACGATGAGATATTGTATTTGAACCAACTTGGTTCTAACAAAAACAAATTTTTTAGGGGTTCAAAGTGCAAAAATATAAGGAGATATGTCTAAATTTTAAAAGTTTGTGGTGTTAAGTTGAAGCTCGTTAAATACGTGTAGCTTCGTATTTGTCCTTTTGAAAGTCTAATATGATATCTTAACATATTTAAAAAATATTTGTAAATGAAAGTATTTAAAGAAGTAAGGAAGTAGTTGACGAATGAGATTAAACTTTACTTTTTTATTTTTTTTGAACAAGACTTTACTTTACTTTTTTATTTAACATGACATTTGAGAGAATTTGACTATATATAATTTCATATTTCAATTCTAGTTTATAATAATACATTTAAATATGCAAAAAAGAATATTAATGTATGCCAATAAGGTTAAATTTATTAAAAAAAAGTTTAAAAAATTATAATTGAATCCATGGTAAATAATCTAATATGATAATGATAACAATTATAAAATATTCATATTCTTTTAAGTAGCTTGGTTTGATTTGTAGTTTTAAAAGACTTTTTTATGGTTTGTAGTCCAATCTTTTTCGGTTAAAGAGGCTTCTAAAACAACTTTTAACCTTATGCATTTAAAAAAAGAAGTTTAATCTAATATGGACCTAACGCAGGCTAAGTCAATATCTCTATCGACTAACTTATTGGATTTCCATCCCTAATTATTGATGTGTGTAAGTGAGTTATATGTCTCATATTTAGGGGTGTTTAAAATCGACCAATCCAATAGGAAACCACAAACTGAACCAACCCTAACTGTAAAAAACCGCATTCGGTTTGAATGTATTTGGATAATTTTTTACTCAACCGAATGGTTTGGTTTGCATTTTTTTTTACCAACCAAACCAAAATGCAACATAAGAAAAACACTTATTAAATCTATGTCACCTAGACCAAACCGCACCGCGAACACCCCTAAATCATATCAAAATGAAAAGTAGAGGTGGAACATTTTATAAGTGAGAGGACCCATAAACACATTGACTTAAGGTTTTGGGTAAAAATGCGGTGTCTCTCTCACTTGTGTGGTAGTTCTTGCCTAATATAAATGGTCCCCCAGACCCCCCTTGTGACCCAACAGTGGTATCAGAATCGAGATTCGACAATGAATTCGACCGACTTCAAGTGTCGAAAGTCTTCAAGGCAAGGTGTCTAGGCGGCAAGTTTCGCTGTGTGAAAAGCAACAACGGCGGTACAAGTACAAGTGTGTGCAGATGAAAGAGTTACCGCTTGAGGGGTGAGCATAATATAAGTGGGATGACTCATCACCTACTAATTTAAAGATTTAGGTAAAAGATGATATCTCTCACTTATATATGGTAGTTCTTGCCTAATATAAGTGGTTCCTTGAGCTCTCCTCTTGACCCCTGCAATTGCAATCGCCATGCAATGTCACTTTCATGTCTTGTACTAGAGAACGAATAATCTTATTAACATTTTTTTTTAATACATAAGTCGCATCCCATTTCAAATTTGTTTTACTAAAGAAAGAAAATTATGATAGATGACATATAGTCCAATATAGTGTAGTACTACTTACCAAGAATTTATTAGCTGAATTTTATAAAAGCCTCCAAATGAATGTTCCTTTTTTAATACTTTTTTTTAGAGGAATGAATGTTCCTTTTATAGATGACTATATTCATATCATTTTAAAATTCAAAATTTCATTACATTTTGTGGACATACATAAATAATTAATTAACGTTTTAAAAAAGAAAAGGAATAGAAAATAAGAACGTAAATAAGATGTAAATAACGTATGAATATCACATCAATTTAACTTATATAGTTTCATTTTAGCATATTATTGATATAAAGCATATATGAATCGATTTTGTTTAAAATTTCAAAGTTTTAAAATTTGAATTTGAGAATGAATAAATCAATCTCTCAGTTATAGTATAATTGACAGGTTAAACTGTGGTTAAACCAAGTAATAAATATATCTAATGTTAAATGTTATATACATTTTTTTTTCTTCTTCAGAATATTGAATATATAAGCTTCATAGAAAATAACCAATAAAATAGAGAATATCATTCAGTTCCATGACCGTCTAAAACAAAAGACAAATTCAGTACCAACAAACTCTATTAAAATGAAGCAAAAATCGTCATGACAACAAATCAGCTGGCAACTCTGCTCAAGAAACTCTTAAATCTCTCACATGGTACCTCTTGCACGTGCTCTCGTGGATTTAGGTTGAAGCATAGATTTAAACTTTGCACGTACAAGTAACCTTACCCCATAAACAACATATTGGGTTCCATTTTTTTTAACCTTAGCCTTATAGCTTTAAGCCATTTTCTTCCCTGTGTATAGTGTTCACTCTCTCTATTTGAATCGGTGATATATGTTATGGATCTTTTGTATCGAAGGATTGTACCCATCTCATAGATAAACAAAATATAAATAACTTAGATAAGCAAAACTTCTGTACAAATGAAAATATGAAATGATATTGTCTTCGTCTTTAAATATAGGTTTAAATATGAAAATAGTCCCTGCAAATATCTAATATTTTGGTTTTAGTCTCTGTAAAAATATTTTTTTGTTTTTAGTCCCTACAAATATAAAAAATTTGGTTTTGGTCCTTGGTATTTTGTTTTAGTCCTTGTAAAATTGATTCATATTAGATTTGATCCTTGTAATATGTAGAATATTTGATTTTAGTCCCTCAAAATGAGGACTAAAATGAATATTATAGGGACCAATTTAAATATGAAATGATTTTACAAGGATTAAAACACAATACCAAGGGCCAAAATCAAATATTTTATATTTGCAGGGACTAAAACCAAAAAAATATTTTTATAGAGACTAAAACCAAAATGCCAGATATTTGCAGTGACCATTTCCATATTTAAGCCTTAAATATAAGACTTTCTTAAGTTTTTTACTTCTCCCACTTTTTTTTTTTTTACACATTTCAAATTCTCAACTTCATTAACCGTTTATTTACCACCATAAAGTTAAGGGATTAAAAACTTTACTTTCAAAATAAGTTAACGGTTCAAAGCCTTTTTGTTTGCGAGTTGTAATAAATAATATATAAAAACATTAACTAATTATCTTTCATGAAGTATAAACCTTTAAAACAATATAAATTATCATAAATTTAATATTAAAATTAAATTTCATATCAGCAAAAAATTATTTTTTAGATTTTGTGTCAAAAAAATTATTTTTTAGATTTATTGAATAGATGTTGTATATCATCCATATTATAGATCAAATACATCAGTTATTCAATTAACCTAAAAACTGATATTTTTACTTTTAATCGTAATGAAAGAGAGTAAGCATTAAATACTAAATCTATCGGCCATCGGCATAATCTTGTGTACCAAAAAAATAGCATCACCACGTGTAGTGTATCCTCATGCACTAACTGATGCACATTTTATCACTTCAAAAATTAACTATTAATTCATCATCTCAAAAGCGGGAGGTGGTCAACGTAATTCGCAATGTTGATGTGAGTGCTTTGACCAATCTAGGAAAAGATGAAAGTGTTTTGACCAATCCGGGAAAGATGGGCTATGATGGATTAATATGTAAGCACAATGAAAGTTTTTTTCTTGGTTTATTTGGTAGTATAGTGATCTAAAATATTCTAAATGTTGAGATTCAAGTGTTGCGGACTGGTGTAAAGTTGTGTTGGAAGACAGGTTATATAAAGTTTTTGTGTTTCTTTAACTCGCTTCATGTAGTAAAGTTGGTAATGGATTGGACACTCCGATATTTCATCATTATGCAAATCTCTTGGAACACATCCGAAATTATCTTGCTAAGGATTGATTTATTTCTATTCATCATATCCTTTGGAAAGGGAACACTTACGTTGATATCCTTGCTAAGTTGGGAGCTAATTGTTCACACCATCTAATTAGAGTTAGGAGCTAATGACTTAGTTTTCTTTCCTTTTTTTTCTTCCAATAAATTACTTTTTAGATTTATTGAATATATGTTGTATATGGCCTATATTATAGAGAAGATACATCAGTTATTCAATAAATCTATTTTTTTTTACTTATAATTGTGACTGAAGGGAGTAAGCATTAAATAGTAAATCCATAGGCCATCTACATAACCTCGTGTACAAAAAAATAGCATCACCACGTGTAGTGTATCCTCTTGCAATACCTGATTGTTAATTTATCATCTCAAAGTGAGAGGAGGTCACCATAATTTTCAATGTTGATGAAAGTGCTTTGACCAAGCCAGAAAAGGCGAGCTATGGTTGGTTAATACGTAAGCACGATGGAAGTTTCCTTCCTGGTTTGTTTGGTAGTGTGGGGATCTTATGTTCTACATGTTGAGATTCAAGTGTTGTTGATTGGTGTAAAGTTATGTTAGAAGACATGTTATAGAAAGTTTATGTGTTTCTCTGACTCACTTCATGTAGTAGAGTTGGTAATGAAGGACACCCCGAGGTTTCATCATTATGCAAATCTCTTAGAACACATATGAAATTATCTTGCTAAAGATTGGTTTATTTCTATTCATTATACCATTTAATGGTTCTTTACCATATCTGATGGTTTGGTTTTTTTTCTCGAGGTTTGAGATGAAGTCTGTTATAATTCAAATTATAAAGGAAACTGACTAGTAAAAAAATCAATTTGAACTTCATTTTCTAGATCGGTCGATTCTTGTTTCAAATACTTTTCAGTTTTTAAATTTTTTGTGATAACTACTCCCTTCGCCCTAAATTATAAGTTGTTTTAGTCATTTCATACTATTAAGAAATGCAATTAATTGTCTTTAATAAATGGTATGTTAAATATAAATCAATGAATCAAAACAAGAGAATAATAAACACTTAAGAATATAATAAAAAAAGTAACATTAATATTTCATTTTTATGGTAAAACAATTTATAATTTAATAAAAAATTTATAAGCAACTTATAAATTGAGACGAAGCGAGTAATTTAGCAACTTATTTAGTGGAGTCTTTGTCCCTAACCTCGTTTTAATGTGTTGCTAAAGTTCTTGTGCAAAAATAAAAATGTGTAGCTAAAGTTTTTCACATAGATTACGAAAAACAATAAATGAAGATATGGACTTCTTCCATCTCTTATCATAGAAACCTCTAACAAAAATACATGTATTACAATAGTTGTTACAGAACAATAAATTTGTCTAAAATGTAGATGATTATTACTAAATTACTCTCTGTATTTTTTTAAAAATGTATTTTTTAAATTTATTGAATAACTGATATATTTGTAGAAAATGGAAGACATTTTTTGTCTTAAAAGTTGTCACAAAATAGATGTACACGTATCATAACCTTAATATTACTACCAATTTTTTTAATACTCGGGTTTGAACAAGAGATCTTATATTTAGATGTAGTATTATATTTTTATCTCTTACGATATTAAGTATGTAAAAGTAAGGTTAAATTATCTTTTTGGTCCCTTAACTATTTAATTAGTATCAGTTTGGTCCCCTAACTAAAATTTGATATATTTTGGTCCCTTAACTTCTCTACATTATATATTTTGGTCCTTTCCGTTAGTTTTAATTCAAAAACGTTAGATTTTCTTCATTTTCTTATGGAATTTTTATGGGATTCTTGTTGTTGAATGTTGATGTAGATGATATGAAGATGAAAAAGAGGAGAAGAAGATGAAGAAAACCTAACGTTTTTGAATTAAAACTAACGGAAAGGACCAAAATGTGTAACGGAGAGAAGTTAAGGGACCAAAATAAATCAAA
>Ga0099826_10003700_pt1 | contig 10486 bp, 8 predicted proteins | sample Mtrugardesep15_FD_76830 | JGI IMG/M metagenome (GOLD analysis project Ga0099826, IMG submission 76830) | Root nodule microbial communities of legume samples collected from California, USA - M. trunc garden sep15 | ecosystem: Host-associated > Plants > Roots > Nodule | place: USA: California...
CACTAGGCTTCTCCTTATTCTCCAAAGGGTTAACATTTTCAGACCTTATCCAGTTTAAATTCCTAGACTTGGCCGAAAATCGTTCCAACTCTCTATAATAAAATCCTAACGTGATTATCCTCTCAATAAGTTCCCTGCAATCAACACAATTCACTTCAAAATCTCAACCTTCAACATGCCCACAAAAATATTACGAAAACACAATTCACTTAAAAATTGTAACTTTACACATGCCCACAAAAAATATATTAAAGAAACCAACACAATTCACTTAAAATTTGCAAATTTAAACATTCCCACAAAAAAATTATTAAAAAAAAGAGTCAAAAATCGGTTCTGGGGTTTTAGAAAAGGAATAAAAAAAAGTGAAATTTGGGAATGAGAACAAACGAACGAACGAACCTGTCGCTTGGATCGATAAAGGAAATGTCGGGGGCGAGTTTGAAAGTGCATTCGTCGGAAATGGGAGTGTTGGCGGAGAGATTGTTGTCTCTCCGGTCGATGATTAAGTCGCCGGTGTAACCGAGTAACGCTAAGAGAAGCTCATGTAACATTGTTGTGTATAGAGAAATTAAGCTATTTTTGTTTGTGGTGAAGAAGAGAGAAATGAGTGTTCCCTCCAAACTCAGAGTTGCCAACTGCTCCAAGAAGAAATGGGATTGGGAACTTTTTTTTTTTTTAATTAACAATTTATTGATGCTAATTATTTTCTAAATAACCCAAAAAAACTTATTTTCTACATTAGTTTTTTTTTTTTACTTCAAAACTCGTCTTGGTTATAATAAAAATGCAAATATCAAAGAAAGTTGACTTAACTAGTAAAGAGTTGACTTACTTAAAGAGTCGTGGATTCAATTCTCTTGTTGTTAATGTGACTACTTTTTTAATGGATGATTTGTACGTACATTTATAAACGATCTTTTTTGAATTTTAAAGTATGTTTTGACCTTGATTATTAGTTAAAATTGTGGTTGTCTTTGTTAACACATGAGCAACTTCATTAATTTATTTCTTAGTAAATTCAACTAAAAAATTCGTAAAAACATAAATATTATTTGATAAAAGTGTCGTAATCTGAATTGTCATATCCTCTACGAGAAATTTGGTCACCACTTTCTTAAAGTTTAGTTCAAAATCTATGTTGATAAGATGTAAATCTTGAATTCATTAGAGTATTGATGAAAAGCATTCTATTTTAACAAGCGCAAAACGACCATTTTCATCAAATGTTACTCACTCTAATGGATCACTAATATTGCTAGTGACCATATTGTCTCTTATAAATCCATTGACATGACAAATTTTCAACATGCTAACACAACAGTGAGATGAGAATGTTATGCTTAGTTCTTAAACTTATGGCCCGTGGATTTAATCAAACTGGGGTTGGATTATTTTGTGACTTCCTCTTCTATGTTGCAAGCTTGTCAAGTCACTTTAAAAAAAACAAGTCAATCACACCCTCTTCATCAAATCCACTAATGAGTCCTTCACAACTTTACTCAATCATGTCATCATGTGGGTGATATAATATAGGTTAGAACATCCCTCACCACCTTTGATCAATTGAAGACAACTCTTCTAAAACCTTGAATCAAAAACCTAGGGCAGTTCAATTTCTTTAGTCTTAGAAGTAACCCATTTTTTCAAGATATTTCCTTATGTTAAAAGAAGTATTTTCTTAAATTACTCAAATTTTAAATTTATCGGTAGTAAATTGGGTCTCTACATGATTTTAGTCCTCCGTTTATAGATATGGAAACCTATAGAAGACTAGTTGAAACCAAGTGATTGAGTTCAAATGGTTAATGAGTTTTTCCTAAGATAAATTGTTCGGAAGAACTCGAATTCGATTTCTAATGGTAACAATACTTGACTGAACATTACTTACCTTCGTACCAAACTTCGGATTAGTATGATCATTTTTCTCAGGGAACCAAAAGGTAAATACCAAAAAATAGAAGGCTCGTTGGTCCCCTTCTTCATTTGGGCATGCTTTATACTTTCCTAGCACCACTACACAAAACTTAAAGAACCAGCAATACATGTGGCCATTTTTATGTTGCCACCTTCAATGGATACCCTCTCACACAAACTACAAGATTACTTAATTATGGTTTAGTGTCAAAAACGAAATACTTTCAGTCTTCCCTCACATATCCTTGCCATTGATAGTCATCACTCAAGGTCGTGAAGTTTTGTTCTTGCTATATCCAAAATTTTGAAACCGATTTAACTAGAAATTGGAAAATAAATAAGAGCTAACGGAGTTAATATACAAGGATTATTTAAAAAGGTTTGAAGCTATAGGGACTGAATTAAAAATGTGATTGAACAGTAGGGAGGGACTAACTGATTGAATTAACTTTTCTTAACATTATAAAATCATACTATAATTTTCTTTATATTATAAAATCTAACTTATTTTTTTCTTGGACTAGTTAAACATTTACTAAGAGTAAATTTGGTAACGTGGTGAAAGAAAGTAAAAGTGGAGTGAATGTGAAGTTAGTTGTATCTTTTGGTTGCATTTAATTTGTTAAAATTGATATTGTGTTTATTTGTCTCTATGAAAAAACTAATTTACAGAACTTATCTAAAATTGTTGGGTAAGCAAGTTCTAATTCTTTGATGCTAATAACTGTTTTGAGAATTTGTTATTAGACATTTAAGTAATATATATGTAACAAAATTAAGCTAAGCTATATATAAAAAAAAAATAAACAAGACTCACATACCCCACACCACTTTATAGTTGGTAATTTTCACTTTTTTTGGTCTTATTGTCTTAACCAGTATAAATAAATACAATTTGTTACTTAATTTTTTTTGCCAGAGAAGTTAAATAACCTGAATTGAATTCACTTTGCACTGTAATTTAGAACCATTGATGTTTTTAATAACAAAATAAGTAAAATAAACAGCTAATAGAAGGGAAAATAAAATACTATAGTACATGGTACATTTTGTTTATATCATACATGATCAATATTCACGTGACAAGGAATATATAGTGAGCATTTGGACAACCAAAACTATGGTACTAAGTCCGTAACATGTTTGATCATTTTTGATTACAATACAACAAACATTCCTGTTTCACACTCCAAAGAATCTTCTCAGTTTTTCATGTTTGTGTCTCACTCACTTTTTACATTACAATTCACACTTAACTTCAGTGGAAGTCTCCAAAATCTCCTCATCAGATTCAGAAAGTGCAGAGTACAATAATGTCCTTTCCTTCAATTTCAAAACTAGAAAAACCTTCTTCAGCAGTAAAAACTAAAGAGAATAATGTGTTCATATAGTAAAAGAAAAACTCAGCATGGTTATTTTATTTCAATTATGCAAATGAAATTATATATTGTTCATATAATAAGGTAGTCACAATCATATTATAGAATGGAAATTCTTTCATAATCATAATATATGTTAAAGTAGAAAAATTACAAAGAAAGAAGAAGCATGGCAATTAAATTACCTCATGAAGAGAAAGTGACCAATTAACTTGAGTAAATAAGTGAGATTAGAGGGAAGGGTAAGGAAGCCTAGTTGGAGAAGGGGAGCACGTGCAAAAGTGTTTGATATGCATTGAGAGAATGAATCAGAAGAGGATTTGCACGTGCCCTGCTTCTCCAACAAGGAGCTTCTTACCCAGTGAAATGAAACTATTGCACTTTGTGTTTGATGAGAAGTAGAAGTTGAATTGAACCAACCAAGGGAAAGGCTTAGTATTTATAGGTAGCAACTTAGAAGAGAGAGATATGACATAAGAGATCTAACTAAAGTAACGTGGCAGAAGCAATGAGTATGGTAGAAATAATAATAATAATAATATAAAGTGATTGAATTTAAATGATAAATAAATTTGAAGTAAAGATAAGTCTTTTGGAAAAACCGAGTTCGAATCTTAGTTAAAAATAATTTTTAATCAGATTTTACTTATCAAATAATAGTAATTTATACAAATATATTAAATATATTAAATTTTGGCATAGTATTTTACTTTTCTAATTTTACTGTTAATTTATTTAGTTATTATTTTATCATTTTTTACACAATTTAAAAAAATCTTCATACTATACATAAAGAGTATATCAAATTTGACACTAGGCTTTTACGCTTCAAATTTTAAACTATTTTATTTATAATTTTATCTTTAAAATGCAGATAGTTTAGTGTCCGTCTACATGTTAATAACAATAATAATAAGAGATGTTCCTGTGAGCATAGCTCAGTTGGCAGGGACATGCATTGTTATATGCAGGGACCGGGGTGACACCCCACTTATTCACTTTGAAAAAGGTAAATTCTTGCCACTAAGCTACCTGAAAAAGAAAAAAAAATAAGAGCTTCAAGGTATGCTTGGATTAAAAAATTTGCAAAATTACTTTGATCAATCCTCATTTAACAATATTATAAGTTTGATTAAAATGAATTTGCTTCAAATTAAGTAATTCATGTTTGTACAACTTTTCTCAAAAGCATATATGTCATGGTATGCACATACACACTTTTTTTTCATAAGTATTAAAAAATATCTACACAATGATGAGATATGATTGTATGTATGTGTAAAACTTTTTTTACATGTGTATAACAATTGAAGTAAATCATAATCCCAGTAAGCCATGCCATGCCATGATGCCAGTGTACACAGAAATTCAAAGGAGGGATATCGAAGGAAACCCAATTTGAGTGTTGTCTGCCTTAATTTCATAAAAAAGTGACCAACCCCTTTGTTCATTTGAGGTTTCACTAGAGCAGAGGAAACTAGTACAATACATACATAAGTGTCCTGTGATTTAATCCCAGCCATTGGATCAAGAATATTGGGTCCCACATCTATATATTGGATTGCAAACAATTTGATAGTGGAAGCCCCAAGCAGGGAGAAGAAGAATAATGTATGAGTGCACGTAGGCTTTGCGTGTTGTTGTGTAAGTTTTTGAGTATGGCATGTGTGTGAAATTTAGAGAAAGTTTGGAACCTCACTAGCTTGATATGATTCCCTATAAGTAATAGGTCCTTACCTTTTTTCTTCCTAAAGTTTTTAATGTTTTTACTTTCACCACAAGGTAGACTACAATATTTTCAAAGTGTACATTAATTAAATTACCTAAACACTGTCTTAGTTGTTGTGTGCCGACCATGGCCAATGTCCTCAAGTAGAAAATGTCACTCAAAACTTGAATCAGCAAGAAACATGAATTTCAGCTACTTCAAATTTAATGCCAAACCACCCATAAACATGTTTCATTTGATGTTAATTTTTTTGCTTTGTTTAAACCAATAAACATTCAATTCAAATGTTGCATGCATGTACGGTGTAAATTCCCTTATCGCATGCTAATTAGCGATGATCCTATCTCCACCACCTATAAACACAAACACATTTTTATATTTTATCTTATTCAACAACAGACTCTTAACACACCACTCTCACGTTTAAAATTGGACATCTGAAGTGTAACCTGAGCCATTCGATAGTGGTGATTAGGTGGCCAAAGCTTAGAATTTGGGTTGGATATAACTCAACATTTACAAAACTGACTTGTAACGTGGAAAATGTCTTCCACTTATAGGCATATTTTCATGTCATATCTCATCGAATGTGGGGTTTTGAACACACCTCATGCCCAGGACTAAATATTTGTTGTGCGACCAAATGATTTGATAGCGGACGGTCCAACGAATAATATCATCTTAGAATTTGAGATGAGTTTAGGTCAACCCTTACCAAACTTGTTATAAATACCACCACTTATAACCAGTGGGACTCTCTTAAAAGTTTTAGCCTTGTAATAACTTTCACCACTTGGTAAAGGATAAATTAAGGTAAGAGAAAAACTAGTTCAATCTAAGGAGAGGGTAGCCGTACAAACAATGTCATTATGAGAGGTTTTTTGCCCATAAGGAGGACGAGTAATGAAACATTATAAAGTCTAGTGAATAGCATGTGAGAAGCTGTGACGTGCGGCAATGGTTCAAATCCCCTAGTTCAGTTTCAACATAGGTCATACTTATGCAGCACCACCATCATTACTCCTTACCCTATTCTTCACTCCATGTCAATTTGAATTATACACCAAAGTTTCAAAGGCAAAATTAAAACAATGCTTGACTTGTATCTCATAGTAAATTCCTAAATCTTGACAAGCATTAATGTCATATGCATTAAAGGGTTGATAATGCCCATGTAGTGAAGTTTGATTTTTTTAGTGTCATGTATTAAAGATGGAGTGTAATTGTTATAAAGAAAAATAAAAATGGGCATGGTCTATCTTGTGGGAGAAGAACATAGATTCTGGATGAGGTCATTATCAAATCTAATCTATAAAGACTTTAATATTGGCGTGTGCATCATGCCACTTGGTATGTGGTAAATGCTTTATTTGGTCAGGCACATCTTACTATTCAAAAGGCTTTTGAAACTCAATCATGCTCCCTGGTAGCTAAAATTCTACAGCACTTGATGGATATGTTTGACTATGCTTCAGAGAAAGGAACAGCAACACAACAAAAAGGCACTTCATTGCTCGTTAAATTTGGGAAATCATGCAATCTTTTTTTTAACATTTGCTGAATCCCAAACCCAGTGCTCGTTCAGTAATTCACAGTATGGATTAATACCATTACACCCTCACTCTTTAGTTTACCAATACTTGAAGCAAACCACAGAAAACATTGAGATGCAGATAACATTAGACTGAATTTTAGGCAAACATTTGCTCTGTTTGTATTTGGTATCCTATTTGAACTTCAAAACCAAAGCTTATGTAACAAATTCGACACAAACCGATAGTGATAACCAAAATCGTAATTCGAAACACGACGCCCACACCAACACTTTATTTAAATAAGTGTGCCTACCCTACTAAAATGGACCTTCATTTTTTGTCACAGTGCAAACGATTTCATATTTCTCAGTAAAAATAATTTACGAATACCATCATTGTTTTTTTGGCTTGGCGAACTATATAATGACGAAAGATATATTTTAAACAGGTCTGCTTGCTAACTTCAAGGATAAAATACTCATCATGATACTATTAGCCAACCATGAGAAGAGATAGTGCATAATCTGTACAGAAATGTGAGAAGTGTCAAAGATTTGTAAATTAACCACATCAACCACCATTGGTGCTACCTCAGGTGGTGACATCGTGACCTTTCAATGCTTGGAAGTTAGATATCCTTGGACATTATCCCTCAACACTAAGTTAGCTCAAATTCATTGTGGTTGTCATAGACATCCGGTTACCGCTCTTCTCATAATTCCCAACAAAATAGTCTAGCATAAGTTAACTTACGCAAGAGTATGAGCAAAAATTGTTGTGAGAAGAGCGGTAACCTAGACATCCTTGGACGTTTCTGCACCAAGTCTTTGGCCAACTATCACTGGAAGAAAAAAATGAGGAAATTCATTTGGAAGAACGCCATCTACCAACATGGCTTACCACACCCCATCACCACAGAAAATGACATCCAATTTTCAAGTTGGAAGTTTCAAGACTTTTGTGATGAACTCAGCATAAAAGTGAAAAGCACACTTTGTATTTAGGCTTATATTTAAGGACAAAGTGAATAGGAGGTTTGATAAAAAGTAATTTTGAGCAAGAGTTTTTAGGAGTTCTACGGAATGTATCGTGTTAAGACTGTTTTACTAGAAGGTAAGCTCAAGTTCAACAACTTGTATGTGTTTCTTCTCCACTGCCTCATTATGGTGGTGAGTGTGAGGACAGAATAGCTAGGTTACTCCTGCAATATGTAACCCCACCACTTCGAAATTTCCTTTGCAACGAATTTTATGTAGTTACTTAAAACCATGAAACCTCCACTCTAATCCTAATAAAAATAAAAAATAAAAAAAATTATTGACATTTATCACCTCTGTTAATCATCCCTGATTCCATTTCTAACGTGTGCTTCATTTCTCATGGTCAAAGTGCAAACTGCAAACCATTTCATTTTCTCAGTAAAATAATTTACACAGATCATCATCGGTTTTGGCTTGGCAAACTAGATACTAATAAAAGATCCTTCAAAAAAGATACTAATAAAAGATGCTATCTGGCTGCTATCTTCTAGACCCAAAATTGAATTTAACGCTAACAACATAACGCATCCTAATCTGCTCCACATTATAAACAATGTATTCATTGTACATTAGAGAGCCCTGCAAAACAAAGTGATAGAGAATAGTTATGGTATGATGTATTAAATTATGGTAATCATTAAAAAAAATGCCTGAACTTTTTTTGTTGGAAAAAAACTTATTGTGCATACCTTTATGCCTGAATTCTTTTTGGGCTTTGCCAGGGGAACTATGAGCCCATCCTCGAGCTTTTGTGCTTTTGAATAATCGGGAGCTGTAGCTCCTACTCCTTTTGTGCTGCGGAACGAGATATCATAGCAAATAAACTCAACTAGTAAAGCATATAATACACACTATTTGGTGTTATATGAAACCTTAGCTAGTGCATTTAAAAGTAACGAACAAGAACTTAATTATAGACAAATGGGGTGGCAGGCACAAAACCAGCCTGGCTCGACGAAAACTTATTTGACTGGCATTACATAACGCCATAAATCCATTGATCAATACAGATTTAGTATTTAGTATTTCAATAAGACAATCCCACCTGATGAAAAATAAAATCGATACAATTATGAATTTGGATTAACATACCTCAATTTTCCTTCGGGCAACCTATCAGCGTCATATTTAGCAGTTAAAAGCTCGGCCATGTCACCCAGTGCAACCTAACGGTAGAGAAAATATAAATAATATTTCTTAAATATGTAAATCAATAATAAATTTTACAGCAAAGAAGTTATTATAAGGGAAATGCTAACAAGGGCACTTGTTAAGCATAACCCTATTGACATTAAATGTCAGCAACTTAGGATGACAAAACAATGCAAAATTACACAAATTGGGTAGTTAAAATTATGCAATAATGTTTGACATGACGGACAAATTCGGGAGTTTCAATCCCTATTCCTTAAGCAGAACTATTAGCAATGCAATGGTGTTTACTATAAGACATTAGACAAGAAACAACCTCACATAAAAGAAGCACCCCATCTGCAGCCGTAGAAGTAGGATAGCAATAATTTGCACTTTTTGAGAACATGTCAGCAAAGTACACCCCCTTACCAAACATGTAGCCAGTAACAGGTGCCTCCGGAGGAGCTATGCGCAAACCTGATGATGTTACAACCATCTTAGAGTCATATTATTGCACGAAGCTATATAAGGTCCATACTCTATACTCCATATGTACACTCACGCAAACAAGAAAACTGCCAAATAAGTGAGTTGAGGAATGACCTTGAGATAAAATTCCAGTCCAGTTTGTGAGCCGAGAACCATGCCACAAAAGCATCCTATTCTTTATATTAGAAAACTGTCATGCAAAGTCAAATGGAAGTCGACTCGATTTAAATTCAACATGTCAACAACTGAATTACAAAATTATAAATTTCAATAAGACAAGATAGGTCCCGATTCAATAATGCTTTAGTCAAACCTTCCTAAAGCGTTCAGCCTCGCCTTTTTTTGATGTTCTGAATATTTGGACAATTTCAACAGTATAATTTGAATGTGTTTCTGCGTGAGTGTTCTTCATATAATTTTCAATCTGATTGCATCAAAAGGAGGGCAGCAAGTGTAATGATATTTAACTGCCTTTAATATTAGTATTTACAAGAAAACTAAGACAACAGTGCGCTTCTTTACCATGGAGAATTCCTCAGTACCAAATTCAACTGGTTCCAGTTCACATTGAAGGCGTTGATAATGAGCATACATGGGATCTCCCTACAGCAATTCCAGAACGATATTAATAACTCAAGAGTGTGCATGTAATGCAGAAATCCAGACTAAAAAATATATCGAAAACAAAATTGCCATATGGGTGACATTTTATTTAAAAATGAATCATGTAAATATTAATCAATAAGCTAATGAATTTTAAATTTGAAGAAAATAACTAGTGCAACCAAAATAGTAATGCACTCCATTCAGTAGACAAGCAGATATAATTAGCAAATGGCCACTTGGTATACTACTTTGCAAGGAAAATAAATCAATTTTGGACATTTAAATCATGTGTACCTGTCCATTCATTTAACCAAAAAAACAACTAAGACCGTAAAATATTTTCTCATTGAACACGTAGGTGGGATACCAGTGATGTAAAATGCATCGTAACTTCCATATATACCCATGGATAAAACTCATATAAACCCCCCAAAACCCTCCCCCAATACTAAAAAAATTGTATTGGGGGATAAAACTCATAACATTAAAAAATTGTATTGGGGGAGGGTTTTGGGGGGTTTTGGAGAGTTTATATGAATTTTTAGAGAATGATAAATTAATGCTTATGATTAATATATTTTTTAAATTTGAAAAATTCATATAAACTCTCCAAAACCCCCCAAAACCCTCCCCCAATACAATTTTTTAATTCCCCAA
>Ga0099826_10003701_pt1 | contig 10484 bp, 3 predicted proteins | sample Mtrugardesep15_FD_76830 | JGI IMG/M metagenome (GOLD analysis project Ga0099826, IMG submission 76830) | Root nodule microbial communities of legume samples collected from California, USA - M. trunc garden sep15 | ecosystem: Host-associated > Plants > Roots > Nodule | place: USA: California...
ACAAAAACCAAATAAAAACACATTTTTCATACCACATAGATTAGTTATGGCATTTGAGATAGCCAATGCTGTAGGGACCCCATTTCCACAACCTGACATATCTTCTCCAAGTAACAACTTTGCAAACCTCTCCTTCATCATCTCAATCTCTACAAAACAAAATCAAATCACAAAAACAACAAAATCACACTAATGTCAAAATTAAAAACAACTTACATTAACAATTTAAAAAAATAAAAAAAATTGTGATTTTCTGCATAAACAGATTGAAATTAATACCTGATAATGCTGAAACTTGTTTGACAAATTCCTCTTCAACCAAATGCTTCTTCTTACCATCTTCATCACTACCATGAAGACTGATACAGTCTGATTCAGAAATTTCCTTAACATTCCATCCCAATGAAGGTGATGAAGATGAATCCACTTCAGTACTACTACTCATACTATGTTCTTCATTACCAACATTCTCAGATGACAAAAACTCAGAACTTGAACTACTCTCACAACCCTTTTCTTCAATCAAATCACAAAAAGTTTCTCTTTTACCAACACCATTTTCATTCAAACCCTCCATTGTAGAACCATACACTATACCATGATAGTGAATCTTTTTCAAGCAAAACCCATGTGAGAAATGAAGTCTAAAACACAAAGTTTTAAGAGATTTGGTGACCCAAATGACCAAAATGGAAAAAGGGTTTGAGTTTGTGGACCTTGTAAGGCTTAACAATGGGGTATAGTGCTTGAGATGTTGTTGTTTTTGTTTTAGTTTATGTTTGGTGGAAGTAGTATCCATAGGTTGTAAAACATGTTTGGTAGTGAAAGTGTGCATAAAATTGTGGGCTACACTAAGTTAAGTTAGTTTGGTTACTTATATTTCAAGGGTTAAGTTTAAGCTACTCTCATCATTGCTTATTTTGTTCTTCTCCAACCACATCATGTTGTGATGTCATTGGTTTTGGATTTTCTCATATGTTTGGAATCACAATATAAGTATATGTTTGGCACTTGGGTGAAAAAAGTTGAATTGACAAAAATTAAGTTGAAAGTAAAATGATTTTTGTTTGGATATATTTAAGTATAAGTGAGTTAAATAATAAATTTAAATGTAAAAATATTGTAGTAGTTGAAATTCTGATAAATTCGTTGCCAATTTAAACTGTACAAAGTGTAAAGTGATTTTACGGCGGTAAAAATTGATTTGATGAAATAGTTTTGGTTAGAATTAAATTAATTGTTAAGTGATTTATATCATAATAATTTTATGTGAAAATGAATTTCAAAATATATTTGAGGTTAAATATCAAATATGGAAGTAAAAGTTCCATATTTTAACTACATGTAAAATTATGAAGATGGTATCATTTACACTAGAGAACATTCAAACATGTATAAAATTAATTCTAAACATCAGGAATAAATTTCTTCCTTCAAAATTAAAAGCAAACGTGCACAGTTTATTCTTAACAAAAAATGTATAACCAATTTAATGACACAATAAAAAAAATAAAAATAAAATCTTACTTAGTTTGTATGGAATGTTAAAAAGGAGTAAAAAGTTTGCTCATAAACTAAAAAGATTTAAACAATATTTTTTTTGAATGAAAAATTAGATTAGAGATGTGCATCTCAATGTAAGGAGAGAGAGTACTATCACTTCAGCAAGAGTTTACAATAAAATTTATCTATATCAACAATAGAAGAAAAAAAAAAAAAAATATATATATATATATATATATATATATATATATATATATATTTGAACCTAACTTTTTTTATATATCTACCATTGGAAATACTTGATACATCTTTGATGTGCAGCTGACAAGTACTAATGTTAATAATTGTATTATATTACAGCTGCTGTATATGTGCACAGTTTGGTGCTAATGTGTCTTTCATCCAATCTTGTTACTAATTTAATTTAAGCATGTGGTGATTCAGGATTTGGATTAATCAATTTGTTTATGACAGTCTTCGTTTTAGATAACAAAGGGAATCAAATTAAACAAGTTTAAGAAATTCAATGACTAAATCGTAAGATAATATAATATAGGATTAAAGTTGATTTCAAATTCAAAAATTGAATAGGTATAAGGTTAAGTTACTTTATTTTTTGGACAGAAGGTTAGATTACTCTTCAACGTTTCTACGCTTTTTCGTAATAAAGTATGCATCCAAAATCAAAAGGTTTAATTAATAATGTCGTTATTTTTTAAGAGTATAATAAGTAAATGTTAGATATCAAATAGTAGCAATTTAGAGATATAATATCTGATATGTGGTCCAATGGATCACACGATATTAAATTACTTTTTTGAGGGGAAGAAGTCATCTCAGTAGCTTGCTGCTGGGTTTCTTGTGTGTCGCTTATGTGTTGCACTATTGCATGAGCTTGGCACACCCCACCATAAGAAGTAAGTAACCAAAAAAAAAGAGATATAATAACACTCGGATAAGATAAGATGATAAAAGTTTTTCAAACGCAGTAACGTTAGATCTCTTGAGCAATAATTTTAACACTTATTGCAGTCTTATTCGACTTAAGAATTCGTCTCTACAGTTACGAGTACAATTTGCATTTCATTGCGGTCTTATTCGGCTTAAGGATTCGTCTCTGCAATTGCGCCTACGGTTTACATCTTGTGTGAAAATATTAAAAAAGTTGCTCTTCTCCCATAAAAAATTGCTCACTCCCAACCAAACTTCTCAAAATACCCCCACGTTACTTAAGTACAATGTGACTTAAGTTCTCTTCTCTTCTCTCCACTCTCCCCTCCCTCTTCATGAGTTTCAGTGTTACATGGTTAAGTCTCGCTGTGTATAACACTTACATGACTTAAGCCACGTGGGGTATTTTTAAAAGTTTGGTTGAAAATGAGTAATTTTTTATGGGAGAAGAGGAATTTTCAAATATTAAAAACCAATTTGAATATCATTCGTTACTGAATGAATGAACCCGTAATCAAATAATAAGGGATCTATATGAATTTTTTAATTTTTTTCTCCCTTCAAAATATAATTCAAATTTTTTTCTAAATTTGATTTGCAAGGACCCAAGTTCTAATATTGATTCCAATGTGACCAACTTATTTTTTTCTTTGAAGGAAATGTGACCAACTTCTTGATGTGTGATGGGTTTCATATCTACCAAATGGGGATTGTATGCATGCATAGTTCATTTTGTTCATAGTAACTCGTAACTAGAATTAGTTAGTAATTACTGTTGTAGAATAGGATAGTGTCTTCAAGTTTTTGCTTTTCATGTTTCGGTAAACATAAAAAAATGTTTTTCGAAGATTTACAAATATGCTTTGGAAATTTGAATTCACCAAATCAAGAATAAGGTATGAATGTGACCAAAATGCTGAGTAATGCATTACTTAGGAACATTTTGTAGCGATAGAACATTTTGCTACAACAAATTTGTGAATAGGTAAAGTAATCACTAAAACTGAATGACGTGAAATAATTTGGTTCAATCGTTTGTTCAAAAAATTTGGTTCAATCGTTAAATTGTGTCGTTAAGGGGTATGATGTGGCACGTTAACTGCATATATGGCACTCCATGTGGATGACACATCAATAACACGTAGAAAAGATTATTTTGCTTGAAATTTTTTACTATGTTTGGAGCATTGTATGAGTTTGTATTGTGTTTATTTTTTTATGCCATTAACGTTGCGGCACAAATGACCAACGTTAAAACGTGTCATGGACAAAATTGATATCAACAGATTGTTGAATTGTTTGATACACACCATAGTAGTTAACAATCGATAGCGACGCGTAGTGGCCGACCCCAAAAATGCTATAGCGGGATAGTGTATAGCGCAATGACCGCTATTTCATAGAGAGCAGAATAGAGTTTCATATGAGCAAAACAGAAGATTGTTTGTACAAACTACAAACAGAAACAGAGAGAGCAGAATGGAGTTTGGAATCATTAATAACAAAGAAAACTAGAACAAAAAAGTAACAGGACAACAGAGTTTGAGATTGTTAAACAAAAAAATAACAGGATAACAAAGCAAACACGACAAAGTACAAGAAGATTTACAGCAGAGGTGAAGAAGTTTCACAGAACAGCATAGAGAAGATGCTGAGAGAAAATGTTTTTTGCGTTTTGTAGATAACGCCGTTTTGCGTAAGAATGAAAGAATGAAGAGAGAACCTGAACTTTTTTGGGTTTGATGAAAATGTCATAAATACCCTTGTTTTTTTTAAACCAAGGACAATTTTGTATTTTCTCTTAAAATGAAATAGCAGTTCTGAACCGCAAAACCGCTATGAAGTGTTGCGCCGCTATCTCACATCGCAATACTATGGCTTGTTGCATAGCGCTCCGGCACCGCACCACGCGGCCGCTATAGCGCCGCTATTGGCCGCTATTGACTACTATGATACACACATTTAAGGTCACAGACATATGATTGAGAAAAATCACTAATATATAAATCTGGTGAAAACAAAATTATAGTTTAAGTGAGCTAAATTTGCCATTTCAGTACCAAAAGGTTGAATCTAATGAAAATGGCAAAATTCTACTGATCAGAATGCATCCTTGACTACATAACGTTAAAGAGATTGAGACCGTTTAATCGAGATTAGATGATCCATATTTCAAGGTCAAAATTTAAATATTAAAAAAGATCAAAATTGCTTTTGTAAAACAAAATATAATCAAAACGGCCTTATATTTTGAATCGTTTGATTTTGATCGGACGGTTGTAAGTAGTTGGTTGCAGCTTCACTACACACAACCTAATTGCACTCAACTTATTCCAAATCCTACGATGCGGCAACCAAAATTTTAATCTCATTTGAAAGAGTTGTCCAACTTTAGTATTTAGTACGCTTCAAATAGGATTACTTCCACATTTGAGTCGTTCGATTTTGATCGGACGGCTGCGAATAGAATTACTTCCGATAAAAAAAAAAAAAAACTTAAAAAGTTGTTATATGACCAAATCAAACCAATACAAACCATAACAATAGTATTCAATTACATGATTTCAAACTTAACTTGCAAGACTTTTTTTGGCATATAACAACCATATGTTAATGTGGGCCAAATTTTGAAAACCAATGAGAGGGAACAAAGAAAACTTAGGCATCAAGATTTTTGAGTTCGCATTAAAAGCAAAGTTAGTCTTATTCCTTTCTTGCTTTTCCCTTTTGTTGATTTTTCTTCTTTAGTTAACTAGTTTTGAAAAATAAAAGTCATATATGTTTAGCAAATGTCTTCTTTTAATTTGAACCCGTTTTAATTCATTGTTTTTTACTAAGCTTCAATTCAAGTTTTGAATGCAGCATAAAGTGTTTAAATTTAAAAGATTGCTTTTGGTTCTCTTAAATGTGATGACCACTGCACTGGAACAATGGTGTGAAACGTATGAAAAATTAAAGTGAAATTGGCTACCCTTTGTATTTTGAAATTTGAATTTGAAAGTAAAAGTGACGTATATGGAGCTCTAAAAGTATGGAGGAATTCTTTATATTGTATTATTTTAGTATCAGTTTGTTACACTTGTGAATTTCCTAAAAAACTAAATATGGACCAGTGAAGGGAGCTATGAAGCAAAGTTCATATTATGCTTTCGGTTTGTTAACCAACGTACTGTAAAAAGTGTGTCTGGTAGCTCGAAGATTACACCATGTATCAATTTTGAATCACTCAAAATTCGTACATAACATCCCATAAAGTACATGTCCATAATTTGCATCTCCAATTAGATATTTTCCCTAATAACGCATAAAGTGATCGCAACTCTCTAACAAATACTCAAACAACTCTTTTGTTCAGCTATTTACGAAAATTACTTTTTTGACATCAAAATTTTTCTAAAAACACAAGTAAATGACTAAATTACTCTCAACAGTAGTTAATTATCGCTGGCAAATCCGACAGCAGTTAACTACCGCTGGCATCAGCTGTAGTTAACTACCACTGGTTAGCTCTCAGCTACAGTTAATTACCGCTGACTCATCTGCACTTAAGTTCGGTTCATCAATTGTGATTTTGCGCGTTTCAATCGAAAAAATTTAAAAATTCGAAACTTATTCAGAATGCTACGAAACTTTGCACATCCTCTATATGTATTTTTATAGAGGTGTCTGTAAAGTTTCGTAGCATTTAGACTAAGTCTCGATTTATTTTGATTTTTCAACCGAACATTGCAAAATTGTAATTTTTTTCGAAGTGCGAGTCCGGAAATGTGACCTAGAGGTTGAATTTTTTTACGATTTTTTGCACTCATGTTTAGGACAAAAAAAAACATCTCCCACAAAAAATTTGAATTTTTTGACAAGGGACGGATTAAATATGAATTTTTAACGCGCCTAAAACTCAAGATACCAAAAAATCAACCTAGAAATTGAATTTTGATCTATTTTTTTGCAGTCACCTCTATAAAAATACATATAGAGGATCTGCAAATTTACGTAGTATTTCAACTAATCCTCAATTTATTTTGAATTTTTTACCGAAACGTGTAAAATCGCAATATTTTTTCAACTGCGCGTCCGAAAAAGTTATATAGAGGTTGAATTTTTTCATTATTTTTTGTACACATATTAAGGACATAAAAAAAACATTTCTCACAAAAAATTAAAATTTTCCGACAACGGATGAATTAAATATGAATTTTTAATGCGCCAATAACTAAAAAACGAAAACATCAAAACGTCGACCTATAAATTGAATTTTGAGCTGATTTTTTGCAAACAACTTTATAAAAATACATATAGAGGGTCTGTAAAGTTTCGTAAAATTTCGAGTAAGTTTCGATTTATTTTGATTTTTCGACCGAAATGCGTAAAATCACAATTAATTATCTTCCAGAAACTGCATTTAAGTGCAGCAAAGCCAGCTGTTGTTAACTGCAGGTGGAGCCAACGATAGTTAATTGCTGCCGGAGTTGCGAACGGTGGGGGCAATTAAGTATTTTCCATGTGTTATTAAGAACTTTGTGATGTCAGAAAAGCAATTTTCGCTCTTTATAGACACCCTTAGTCACAACCCTTTATTCTCTCCGACCTTGTATTCCTTCACCAAACCATATTGCAGTTTTTTTTAAATTTTCATTATTACATTATAGAATTTTAAAATATTATATAATTTGATTTTTATACCGCTTAGATATACAAAAAATTATGGGATGATATGTTGTCACATCATTAACGAGCATGATAAGCTATATAGATTGCATATATCTTTTTTGGTTATAAGATTGCATATATCTAATATGACATGAAAATTCAAACATAAACTAAAATGACATACAAATATTTTAGATATTTCTTCTTAAATCCCCCAAATGCGTATTACATTTAATTAATCTATTTTGAAGCAGCAAGACTTTCTAAACGAGCTTTGTAGAAAGCCAAAAGAGTTTCTTTAGGAGGGAGTTTTTCCTTGACAATTGGGTGGTTCTTGAAGTTTTGGATCCAATTGTATAACTTGGGAAATTTCTCACTAGTGAACAACTTCAATCCCATTACTTCTTGTAAAGCTATGAAGACTGCAGTAATGTCAACAATGCCAATCTCCTCTCCACCAAAGAATTTGTCCTTGAGCTCATTCTCGATAAATTGAAGAGCAACTTCCATTTCCTCAATACCGTTCTCACGTTCTTTCTCATCAAGAGTGAAAGCAACTTTCCGCATAACATTCAAACACTGCCTCACAAATTAAACTAATTATTAAAGTTATACATGTTAAAAGTAAAAAAAAATAATAATAATAATAAGAGAGAAATATGTTATGCAGATTCAGATAGTTGTAGTATAATTAAATTAAGTAATTTATATATGGGAAGTTTTTATAATTTTTTTAAAAGAATGACAACAATGATATGTGTATCTACATTCACTCAACAACTTTCTTTCTATCTTTCTCTTTTTATCACATCACCAACTTATCATGTATCTATCACACCATTTCATCCTATCTCTTTATCTCTCATAAAGTATAGAATTTTGCTCTCCACCCTGCACTTTTCGCTCGCGCCCTGCAGCTATTCCCAAAATACCCCTGCGCTAGTTAACTAGCGCAAGTGTAAATTTGTGCGTTAGTTAAGTTAAGCGGCGTGACTTAAGTCACGCAAGTGTAAAAACACTGCGTGAGTTAACCCACGCAGGATGCGTGAGTTAACTCACGCCCAATAAAAATGGCATTCCATGCAAAAACATCATAAAAAAGCATCATCATACCCCACGTATATACTTGATTCATCAGCTCTTGACACATACCCTTCACATGTCAACAAAAAGTTCCCCATGCCAATGGGTTGGTTTTGGTTATAAAAGTTAAATACTACATTAATCGTTATCAAATTATTTATTTTTTTTCCGTTTGTGGACTTGTCAGGTGAGTTAAAAGGGATAGTAAATGGCTCCAAAGAGTGTTAAGAAAGTGGTGGTTAGATCAACAAGGAAAGTTGTTCAAGAAAGTGTGCAAATTTCTGTTTTAAGCAGAACAAAATTTAAAAGGTGCGCTAGTTAACTCACGCGGCGTGAGTTAGCTAACGCAGGGTTAATTTGGACAAGGCTGCAAGGCGCGAGTGTTTTGTGCTGGGGGCAGAACAGAAATCTAAAGTATATACCCCAAGCCCAAAGGATGTACACAATATTTTTCTATTATCAACATAACTGAGTTTGAGCTCAATTTAAGAAAACCTTTTTCAAGGAAAAAGTGATAATTTTTTTTTCTTAATATAAGAAAGAATTAAAAAATTTAAAATAATAAAGGTGACAATGAGGGGATATCTACGTCCATAAATATAAGAACTTTTTGAGAATTTTTTCGTCCCTTTTTATAAGACTTATTTTGTATTTTCAATTACATTAATTATTTTTTAGCAACATACTCATGTTTATTTTACATCTTTTTCATCGATCAACAATAAATATATTTTTTTATAAAGAAGTTTAGTGGTTAGAAACTCATCTATTAAAATGAATAAGTGAGAAATTCGATATTCGAACTTCGGCTTGCATGTTTCTACAAACAGAGTTACGGTTCAAAGAATTAAGCAGAAAAAATTAGAAGTGAGAAATTACCTTGTCATCTATGAACTTGGTCCAGAAACGAGCCAAAGCTCTTTTGTAAGGATCAGAAGGCAAGATAGGATTTTGTTTCCAAGTCTCATCAATATACTCAAGAATTACAAGGGATTCGGATATGAGCTTGTCATTATGAACAAAAACAGGAACTTTCTTATAAACAGGATTGTATTTTTTGAGTGTATCACTCAAGTTTCCCCACTTTTCTTCCTCATACTTGTATTCAAGTCCCTTCAATTTTAGAGCAATCTCCACCCTTGTTACAAATGGACTTTCTACCAATCCAAAAAGCTTCACCTCTTCCTTGTTTGATGCCATCGTTGCACTTCAATCCTGTACTCTTAAAACAACTGTTTTTGGATCATTGATTGGTTCCTAAGATCTACTTTTATATAGAGCCAGGAATATCTTTTTGACAATTATAGATAGAATTTTGATTCAACACAAATGATAAGTCAAACTACACCGTATATTAATTTAATTACAAATGTGGAAGGAAAGGTAAATTGTTTTTGATACGCAACGATTTATTCGAAGGAAATGTAAAGTGGACGCGTGTGTTGTATTAACTTCATTTGACGAAGATGGTTGAACCAAAAGGAAATAAAGGTAATTGGACTAGCGTGGACGGAACATACCATACGACTTGTAATATTTTACTTGACCGATTAATAAGATCTCACACAACATTGATTTGATTGTACGCTAACTCAGCTCATCCTCATTCAATATTGGTTTAAATATTCAAATCACGCCAGCTCAGCCTGTCCGCACTCAACACTGTTTTGACTGTTCAAATCACGTCAGCTTAGTCTATCCTCACTCAACACTGGTTTGACTGTTCAAGTCATGCTAGCTCATATCGTCCTCAGTCAACATATGTTTAACTGTTCAAGTGACGTAAACCATGTCAAGCTCATTACTAACTAGACTATGCGGATAAACTTGTTGTGATCCCATTCAAATTGTGCACGCCCTGAATCCACATGTCTTGTACGGACGACCAACATCTCTGAAAGCGCATCTCAATTTCACGTGCCCCATATGGACGAGTTGCAGCCTACATCACGCGTGACCGTACTCGAGCCAGACAACCAATGAGAAGCTCTGGATCACAACTTAATGGGCTTGAAATTCCACTTGGGACATTTCACTGAGCAACTCACCTGTTGTAATTATCTTGTGTTTACATACGTGAATAGTAACCAAATATATATATGCGAAAATTACAAATGGAAAGCATACGAACAACAAGTTGTGCCGCTAAGTCTTTTTGAATGATAACATCAATCCTTGTAAACACAACATTTATAGACCTAGGAGACATTACATTACTATGTATGATCCTTTGAACTCTATGTAGAAGGTCAACAACCTTTGGTGCTGAGAAGACAAAAGTGTCAAACATAAATGAT
>Ga0099826_10003703_pt1 | contig 10481 bp, 8 predicted proteins | sample Mtrugardesep15_FD_76830 | JGI IMG/M metagenome (GOLD analysis project Ga0099826, IMG submission 76830) | Root nodule microbial communities of legume samples collected from California, USA - M. trunc garden sep15 | ecosystem: Host-associated > Plants > Roots > Nodule | place: USA: California...
AAAAGTTGGTTTTATGCTCTAAATTATAAAATTAATATCAAAATATTTAAATTTAATTATCATTGACATTTAAATTATAAAGAAATGAATTTATTTTTTTTAAATGGTGGTTCAAAATTAGTACATATCATACAAATATTTATTTATGTTAAAATAGATTAAATTGTAGTGCATATTTATTTATTAAGGGAGGGGGATGTAATTCATGCATCTTATAGGAGAGGAGGAGTATAAATTTTAATTTTCAAGGGAAGGGAGTGTATATTTATTCATAAGAGGGGAGGGGAGTGTAATTCAAGCATCTTTGAGGGGAGGTGAGTGTAATTTACTCTAAATAATATCGGTGAGAGGTTTGAGGTTCGAACCCCTAACATCACAAATAAAAGTAGAACAACACAAAATAAATTTTTAGTTTTATATGATATATTTTATACGATTTTTGGCTGACAAAATATTATCTTAATATTTAAGACAACTTGTACATGAGACAAAAACAAAATAACACTCTTATTATTTCATCCTTAAATACATGTATTAATTAATTTCATATTTACTTGTGGGCAACATTGGGACAATTTTTGGGAGAATGACAGACATAATGACCTTTTTAGAACTTTTTGATCTTTGAACGGCCTTTTTCTAGTCCTTGCAACAAGAAAACAATCCTAACTCCTCTTTCTCAAACTTGTCAAACTATGAGATCAGAAACTGTATACTCTAGTTAAGAACGAAACTTGTTGGAATCACCATCTAAATTCGCAACCACGTTTGTGAGGGTCGTCTAAATATGAGCTTTTCTACGACTGGTAAACATTAAGCAATTCTTCTACACCAACCGATAGCCTTAATTTTGGAATAATCGTAATATGAGGGTCAAAGGGCAAAAAGGGTGTCAAAAAGAAAAGGTGGTTGAAATTAAAATTTTAAATTAGTTTCGATTAACAAAATTGGTAATATCATGATTTTTTCACCATAAGATAAACAAGTGGGGGAATTATTTAAGATTGAGAAAATATGATATATATTAAAGGAATGAAGAGATCAACAAGATTTGAATGTTGAGAGGTGAGATCACCTGTAATAAAATGGATCTTCTACAGCAATAAATAGAAAAGAAAAAGTAATACCAACTCATTATCGTCCTTTATTAATTGGAAAAGAAATCGATTCACGGATTTCCCAACTGGAGAAATGAAGTTATAGGGTGCTTTGATTCCAAATCGGCTTAGTTTTTATTTAACTAGACTTTTAACCCCTTGAACGCATGGGTCCTTTGGACTGCAGTAGACACCCCTAAAGTATAGTACTATATCTACTTCTATTGATGTTAAATAAAACAGGTGAAAAAATGGTATTAGCATTCAACGTAGTACGATAAACATTCATTTTTTTTTTTGAATGAGTTTTAGACAACATTGGTTATCTTAAATTACGAAATATTTGACCATAAACCACATTAGTTATCCTAATCTTCAACCTTTTCTAAAGTAACACTTGAATTTGCAACGTATAACCGCGCTTGTGAAAACAGAGGGATAATTCTAACTTTTAACTTTCTAATATAATCATATGATTTCAATACTTTTCAACAGGGAGAAAATTCTCATTCAAATCAAGAGATTTCAAAACAATTTCTTTGAATTGCCTAAGAATGTCTTATGCTAATCTAAGATGGAGAACAAAAAAACCTATAAGGCGATATAAATACTAAGAGGTAGAAAATCCAACAATTCAAATCAATATAAAAACTTGCTTATATATTGCTGCACCCAACCCATAATACTACGCCAAGGATGATTGGGCCGGACTCGAGCATCACCATACACCTCTCTATTGCGCCATATTCACAGAAAATGACAACTAGTTGCCCCCACACAACCCCAACTATCATCCCCATCCTTTTCCAAGCTTCTGATAAAGGTTCATATGTATCCATTCTTGCAAATTCGCAACATGGAAATTTTCACGCGCTTCAATTTTTATTAAATTGCACCAAACACTTTTTGCTAGCGGGAAATCACGCAACACATGCAAAACATTCTCAACATTATCGACACAATGATGACACCAAGGCTCACCAATATGCGTTTGACTCTTGTGATAACTAGTAATTCATCGATCATTGTGAACCAACCAGATAAAACTCCAAACACGTTCAGGAATTTTAAGACTCCAAATCCTCAACCATGTTGGGTCCCAACTGTCATCATTAAACTTGCACAACAGGGTAGATGCTGAAGAAATAGCAAAGTACCCATTAGCAGAGCCACACCAGGTCCTTCTATCCATCTCACTACCACTACTAGGCGGAATCACAACATACAATTTACTAATAATATTGTCGTGTAACCATGAATTCAACACCCCAATATTCCAGCAACCATGCTAATCAACTAAATCTTTAACCACCATGTTTTGCATATCATCAAGCACCACAATACCAAGCTCCTCAATCGAAATGCCAGGAGTCAACCACCTTTCTTTCCATGCATTTACCAAACTTCCATCACCAATGACCCAAAACTTTGTTCACACAGAACATAATATCATAAGTCTTTTCCAATCTCTGAGTTTATCCTTAAGAATCTCTTACAAGTCTAGGCTGAATAACTTCACATCTCAAGATATCATAAAAAAATTATTTAAGAAGAAGGAAGGTTTTTCAGAAAAACAACAAAAGTTTGTTGGAACCAAATATTGTTTTGATTAAGTCAATCCATGTTTTTAAAGAAAAGTAAACAAAATCTTGTTGAAATAAAAATAATATTGAATTGAATCGAAACTCAAAACATTTGAAACCTTTATCTTTAAGGTTTCTACCATGATGATTTGCCCCGATATTAATACATGATAGTCAAGAGATCAGAACTCTGATACCAATTGAAGGTAGAGGAAACGAGAGAAGAGGGGGTTGAATTGTGCCAACTATTTTAAAAGTTTGTACCCAAATAAAGTTATGGATGATCTTTTGTTGGACATTCTTATCAAGTTTTCTTAAACATGCATGATTCATTATCAAAATATTTAACTCTATTGTGAAAAATATATTATTAGTTAAACCATAATGGACTTGGTGCATCTAAATAAAATAGAGAGAAAGAGAAAGAGAAAGGAAACCACACAATTTGTTTATAGTAGTTATAGTCTACCCAACTTCTACTTCTAGTTCCCCTCTAAAGAGAGATTTCATCTCAAATCTTTGAGGACTTAATCCATTATAATAATCCAACTACATCGACCAGAGTATGTCCTGCCTGTCTGCATATGGATTTTCCACAAGTATCTGATTCATTAGTTCTTTGCACTCAACATTCCAGCTTCAACAAGCATGTTGAGTCTTATGCAAAGTTTCCAACTAATTAAGTCTGAATCAACCTTCTCTTTTCAAAGATCCTAACTCAACTAAGTTAGCAACTAAGGAAATCAATAATTACTAACTCATTCTTAGCTACACATGCAAAGTTTGGATCGACACTAAATATAACATCCTAATATAATTTCAACAATATCATTGAAAAAAGTGGTGATTATTTATGGTCACGACAATGATTCATATGATGATATGTTGTTTAAGGTTGAGGAGAACGACAAAGTACATATGTTGGGGCTAGAGGTTTGTCTTGAGATGAAAAAGCAGGGAGTAGAGGATGCAAGGGTTGTGTATCAAATGGTAATGACTTTGATTTTTCACGATTTCATTGATGATTTCATGAAGGTATACATTGATGATGGCGTGGTCAAATTAAAATAAAAAATGGACCACTTCAAATATCTTAGAGCTACATTCAAAATTCAAAAGAATGAGAAAATTTAATTCAAATTTGAATCAAATTAAATGTGTTTTTGGTGTCCCCGTAGGGAGATTCCTTGGATTTCTTATACTAGAAAAGAAAAAGGGAGTAGAGGTAGACAATACAATTTTGGAATATTATGTGTACATTCAACTAATGAATTTATCACTTTTTTTCTTGACAAAAATGAGTCAATATCACTAACACGGACACGTCGACAACGATAAAATTTTGTGTCGGACACGACACATGTCGTGTCGGTGCAACAGAGCTTTTATTTTTTATTTTCATTTTAATATCTACTTCCTTTGGAGAAGCCAAATCCCACTTTATATGCTTTCTTGTGGGAGTAATGCTGCGCTTATGGGTTCAACAAACCTTAGACTGATATCTTGATGTATAAATCAATAAAGGGAAGAAAAAAAGGAAACTAGAAATACATAATACATATACATTCTTTTTATTTTGAATGTACAAGCATTATTTATGCTTGCAGATGCTTTCAACTGCTTCTTCATTTTCTATTTTATTTGTTGTAACCTAAAATTTATCACAGAATAAAACAAAATAATTCAAACTATACTACAGTCCAGCTACCACTCTCCTAATTCCACCAAATGGAATAGAAAAACTTACAGGAGCAGAAAAGGTACATTAAAAAGGAGATAATCCTCATGATAAAATCCTAAAAAATTGAAAGAAAAAAGGACTAATGTTATTTCACCGGTAGCTTCTGTAAGTTGGGCTATACATACAGCTCTCAGCAAATTTCACCAAATCTTTTGGTTGAGGAAGGTGAGTGGCTAAGCCTGAACAATTTGTTAGATAAATTTATTAAAATAATCTAAAATTCGAGAAGAAAAACTATTAAGGTTTAAATATGATTAGTCGTCCAAATAAAAAATATGATAATTTTCTCTTTTGGTCGTTATAGCTACCTCTGTCAGTCAGAGTTCCCACCTAAAAGCTAGTGAACCTTGTTTGCAACTATCCAAGTAGGGCATGCAATCAACATATGTTGTTTTATGGATTTGGATATGTTGCACTCACAATTTCCACGCAATCTAGTGGTCATTGATGTGCTGACTCTACGAATGCGTGAATTTGTTATTGCAGCAAATCCAAATCCGTTGTCTCATAGGTTGTCTGACCGGCAGAAATAATTGTAAAGAGCAATGTCGATGCATTTTAAGAAATGAAGTGACAAGATGAGTCAAAAAAATAGGGGACCAAAAGCAAAAATTACCATATTTTAAGGACTAAACATATTTAGCCCAACATTAAAAACATGAAATTTTTAACCAAAAGGAAAACTAACGCTCACCAAGTTCATAAGCCTTAGTTGCCACTTTGGCGGCAATGTGTGCCGAAATCTTTCTGATGTTAGTGAAAGGCGGGTATATGAGTCCCTTGTCATAATGCTCTCGGGTAACCTGTGAAGCCAAAGCTTCAGCTGTTCCATTGAATGGAAATTTTAAGTCAGAGGTAGTTATAGATGTCTATCAAGCACAATATTGAAGCGAATTTTTGAAGCACTTACAAGCTGCCAGAAGCAGGTCATTATGCATTCGGATTGTACCAGACATTATTAAACCGAGACCAAATCCAGGAAAAATGTATGCGTTATTGGCCTGATTAACAAAAAAAACTAAATTAGAATTCATTTGATACGAGATTTTTTTCTGACATTTATAAAATTTCGATTGAGTTGAGACCTGGCCAGGTACAAATACTTTTCCGTCATATTCAAATGGGGAAAATGGGCTACCACTAGCAAAAATGGCACGTCCCTGACAGAAACACACACGGACAACAAACAACAAACGAATGAGAAGAGTCATTGTTTGTTATCATCCATAGGAAGTGATTAGGAAGCCAAAATTTTCAACATAAAGCTACTAGCCATGTTTTCACATTACCTTGGTCCACGTATAAGCTTCTTCTGCAGTACATTCTGACTGAGATGTTGGGTTGGAAAGAGCAAGAATAATAGGTTTCTGCAAGCATTACCATATGGCACATGGATTCAGATAACATAAGCATCAAATTGCATATTGGAATAATTAATAGGTAAAGTACCTCATTTAAAGAGGCCATCGCTTCAACCACATCCTGAGTAAAAGTTCTCCCTTTCCCTGATGTTCCAATCAACACTGTTGGCTTAATTTGCTGAAAAAGAAAACATTGAAATGTGAAAAATTTGGAACTTCTTCTCTCTCCGAGTGTGTGTGCTTGTGTCTGAGTGAAAGAATAGGAGACAGAGATTGTACTTTGACAGCATCTACAAGTTTCTCAACAGGTTCGTGTTCATGAGCCCATGGCTTCTTGAAATGTTGAAGTGATTCTTTGCGAGAACTCACAATCAAACCCTGCAAAGATAAAAGAATTATAAGAGTAATCTAGACAAAAAATGAGAATTTAGTTTCTACATGTACGAGCTAAATTGGATTATTTACTACCTTTGAGTCAACCAACCAAATGTTCTTGCTCACTTCATCCAGTGGGGAATTTGTCTGCACAGTAGTTTTTTCCGATAAATATATAGCATTCATGAAATGCTTACATCATTAGTCCCTATAATCTCTCTGAAAGACAGAACGGAAAAAGGTACCCGTTTTGATATTTCAAGTGCAATGAGTTCTGCTATTCCAGTGCCTGCCTGCAAAAAAACAAACAATACAAGTCATCGATAAGGACATAGACGATTTACTAGTTCACTGTTAGGGAACAATTCAAAGTGATATCATAATGTTCAATTACTAAAAATTTCTGATTTATTATTTGTTGTTAAACTATGAAACTCTCAAATGTAGGGGATATGATGCTCAAATGGTAAGGGCTTGCCTCTCCAGCACCGAGGAACAAGAACCGGTGGTCACCCAAGCTTCCCCCAACCAAATTTAGAGCTGAAACTATTCCTGCAAGGACCACTGCTGCAGTTCCCTGAAACAAAGTCCATAGCATATAAGAGATAAATATTCGTCATAACTAAATTCATATTTTAAGACATGAATTTCTTACCTGAATATCATCATTAAAAACAAGATGTGTTGATCTATATCTTTCAAGTAGATCAAAAGCATTGTGGTTTGCAAAGTCTTCAAACTAAATCAAAGGGTAAAACTGATTCAGAAAATGGAAAACATGAAAACTAGTGTTCCATTTGTGAGCTAATAAACTAATAAATGATGTCTTTGCACACTTCTTAGTACCTGGATGAGGACTTTTTCTCCGTAATTTTGCTTGCATGCCTTCATGAATTCATCGAGAAGTTCAGCATATTCCTGGAATCAAAGAGTTTAAACAAATTCAGTAATCTTTAGTTTAAAATGAGCTGGATGCCGAGAAATAAAAAGGATGACCAGGAAAAATAAAACAAAAGAGAACCTTCCCAGTTGCTCGTCTATGTTTAAGCCCTATGTATAATTCTTCATTCAACAGCTTCTCATTGTTTGTACCGACATCAATGGTGATAGGCAAGCACTGAAACATATAATATTAGGGTTGTGATAAGAAATTAAAGCCACGTCAAATAAAATGAGGGAAAGAAGTATAGAACTTAGGACCGGTCTAAACTAACTTACATAACTTGCTGCCAATGAAGCTAACTTAGAAGTAAGAAAACTATAAACACTATTTCGACAGTTTATAAACTATGAATTGAAAAAAGTGTTTTTACTTTTCTTTACATATAATCAAAATTCATAACAACAATCACCGCAAATTGTATTTCTACGTCCATTGTCAAAAACCAATTTATTTTACTAGGGATTGTTATGTATTGTTATTAAAAAATTATAAAAGAGTGATGTGTACACGTGAGACCCATTTAAAAACTTCAAATTGAGGGTCTCCATTGTGGATGCTCTTAGGTCATATAAACATAAGGGCTCAAAGTCCCGAAGTCCAAAACCAACTATAGTAATCTCTCAAACAACTTCCTTCTTTTTCAATTTACTATCATTATTTTTGGGTCTGTTTGGTTGACTTGTTTGAGCTTATCTACTGGTATAAGTACTTGTGAGATTATCTGAAAGAACTTATGAAAACAACTTAAGGCTATTTTCAATTTATTTTCATAAACTCTCTAGAATGGATTATGACAATAGCTTATAACTTACATGAAAACAATTTGACTTTATTTTATCTTGTTTTCAAAGTAGCTTATACATAAGTGTTTACATGATAAGCGCTTAATCAAATCGTGTATTTAACCAAGGCCAAATTATCTTATTTGGTGGTGGGTGCTATGAACGTGGATATGTTGGGGGATAAAATCTGAAACTCAAGTTTGTGACGGGCGTAGTAAGTAAAAAATACTTACGGAAGAAGGGCGAACTCCACCTAGTGCAGTGTATAAAGAAAGTTTTCCTATTGGTATTCCCATCCCCTGAGAGTACAACATGCATTACCAAAGGAGATATTACAGTATTAGATTATATGAATATAATTATCACAAATAATATATACATGCAATAAAACATAATAGAAATTACTTGACAGCCAAGATCCCCAAGACCCAAGATCCGCTCTCCGTCAGTTACAACAATGACTTGAATGTTCTTCTCAGGCCAATTCCTAAGTACTTCAAGAATCCTTCCCCTTTAAACCCCACCATACAGAAAATCGAACAATTACTTCGAAATAAATAATAGAAGTGAATGAGTCACAGTCAACGGTTTCCGAAAGATAAAGGAGCAACTGAGGAGAAACTTACTTTTCTTTCAAGCTTATATAAAGACCTTGAGGATGCATGAAGATGGACCCATATTTCTGGCAAGCTTCACCAACTGTTGGGGTATAAACAACCGGAAGTAACTCCTCGACATGATCAATTAGAAGCTTGTAAAACAACCTTTCATTTCTCTCCTGCAACACAACACATACCAAACGTAAAGCATTACAATCCATCCCCAAATTTCGTAAATGAAATCAGGAAGAAACATCCTTTAATATATAAGTTTATGGTAAAGAAGAGATTCTATCATAAAAAGCAAGGGAATTTTCACATGGCTACCTGAAGATCCATCATTGCCATGTACTTCTGCAATGGAACTTGATATTGTCGTATGTTTTGGATCATTTTCTTTACCTATCCAAATGAAGCATTAATAAGAACTACAACTTGATATACTATAGACTCAATCAGGCACAATCCAATAGCGCTTCGAAACATTTTTCATAAAAGTAGAAAAAGATTACTGTGAGAATGTTATATAATGAGAGGATGAACCTGAATTTCTTGGGAAATTACTGTTGGGGGAAGAAGACCACGCAAGTAGTGTGCATCCCTCTCTTTCTCGGTGAAGGCCAGTCCTTTATTGAAATGTGGATCTCTCAACAAAGTACATCCACTAAAAAAACCGAACAATTCATCACAAATCAACAATCTCAAAAGGCTTAATATATGATCAACCAGAGATACGACACATACACGTAGACACCTGAAATTTCTTCAACCTGAAGTATCAGCGCTAAATAGGCCAACGATGTTTAATTTCATGAATCATATTTTAATTGAAATTTCGTTAATGACACGAACAAAATTTTTACAGCTACAATTTGAGGACTAATTTAGTGGTTCACTTTAAAGAGAAAGCTATCTTACAATATGAATATGATGATTATGATTACAAATTACAAGTCACAAAACATACCTAGCAACAGTAACACTCCAAGGAGTAACAAACTGATCCTCAGTGGCTCTATCCTCACCATAAACATCCCGAACACCGCCGGCAATGGTGGGATTATCATCAATGTCAGTCACCGTGGAACTTGAAACATTACTTGTCTCCATGCAATGCTGATGGGTCTGTGATCACCTGATCTCCTGTTAGGAACTGAAAACTCACCCTCAAAGAACCAAAATGCTTTTTCTGGTTACTACAAGAAGATCACAAAAATGGATGATCAAACAAAAATGGAAAAATGTGTTAAAACATTTGTTTTTGTTTTTGTTATTACCATGAAATTGGATGTTTTTTAGGAGATCATGATTGTGAGACAAATGTATGAAGGAGAGAGAGTTGCGGTTGTCTACAAGAAATGATGAGAGGGAGAGTCTTTAGAAGCTTTTCACTTTCCCATTTTATGTTTTTCTCTCTTTTGATTTTTTTCTCTCTCTTGATATGTTCTCTAAAATTTAGAGTGGGAAAGACACAAAATAGAAAATCGTGAGAAGAAGATGATCTAAATCTCATTTCTTTATATATTTTGGTTGTCTCGTTTTAAAAAAATAGTTGTTTAATTCAAATAACCCGAGTTTTATATTTAAAAGATAAATATTTAAGCTTTTAAGATATTGATTATACAAAATATATTTTTATATTGGGTTAATGATGTGTTTCGTCCTTGCAAATAGGGGTCGTTTAAAAATTCGTCCCTGTATTCGTTAATCCTTGCTTTTTAGCCTTGTAAAGTTTAATCAGTTAAAATTTCGTCCCTGACCCAGTTAATGACTGCCACGTCACTAATTTGATGTGACAATCACTGCCACACATGAAATTCCAATTTTGCCCTTAAGAAGGGGAAGAGAGAATTGGAAACCCAGGGGTAAAATTGGAATTTCATGTGTGGTTTAGTGACATGGGAGTGATTAAGTGGGGAGAGGGACGAAATTTTAACTGATTAAACTTTGCAAGGCTAAAAAGCAAAGATTAACGAATACATGGACGAATTTTTAAACGG
>Ga0099826_10003704_pt1 | contig 10481 bp, 8 predicted proteins | sample Mtrugardesep15_FD_76830 | JGI IMG/M metagenome (GOLD analysis project Ga0099826, IMG submission 76830) | Root nodule microbial communities of legume samples collected from California, USA - M. trunc garden sep15 | ecosystem: Host-associated > Plants > Roots > Nodule | place: USA: California...
AACTCTTAAGGACTCATATAAGGTATGGAGTTCAATCTCTCATTTCCGTTGAAGATCAGATAAGGTAATAGGTAAGTATATGAAATCCAGGGACAAAGATGGGGACGGGGATGGTGTCCCCTCCCCAATGTCATGCATATGATACAACTTCAAAATTATATCAATTTTTTAGCTACTTAAAAAGAGTAACTCTTCTAACATTTAATCTTATCTTATCTTAATACTAATAAATATAAATATAGATGGAATAAAGTCTCCAAATATAACCGTAGCCTGCCAAAAGAAATATAACCAAGTTTACTATTTGGCCTGATTTGAATTTGAATAACCCTATATCCCGCCTATATTAAATAGGAATTGACAAACAATCATCTATGGTCCACTTCCAAATTCAAAAAACCGGCGCGTAACATTAATTAGATTAGCAGCATATCCTAAATGTAAGGGAAAATAAAAATAGTCACTATTTTATTAAAATAAATGAAAAATGCAATTTAGAGAGGTACACATGAAAAAAATGATTTAATGGGTCACATTATTAGGGAAAATGTTAAACTTTACGAAAAAGTCAATGCAAGAAACACACGAAGCGTTAATGATTTTCAACTTTGTCAGCTTGTTTGCCACCAAAAGCGGAAGTAACTCCCTTCCCACTATTGCAAAAGGTGACACGTAAGGCTTCTTGTGTTTCGTTTATTGCTTTAGTCATAAAAAATAGCATTGCTCTACTATTAGTGGGTCCCACAACCATTAATTATTTATATTTTTCAAACTTTTTTGTCTCTTTATTTCTTCGAACGGAAGAAATTGAGAGGATCATAACTCTCCTCGATAACTACTCTTTTGTAAACGTGAATTGCTTTAAAGTTGTGTGGTTCAAGATCACATGCATGCTTTAAGGGAAATGCTAACAAGTCTTAAGAACGTTTGTTAAGAAATTTCATGTGATAATATAATCTTGAAAGTAATGCACTCCCTCATGTCACTATTATACGAAGAAAAAAAAAACTTTTAAGGTTCATTGAATAAGTGATGTATCTAGTTTACATTATTGACCAAATATATCAATTATTCAACAAACCTAAAAAAAATAGTTTTTTTGCATATAATAGTGACCGAAAGAAGTATTTAGTACAAAAAAAAATGTTGATTTGACAAAGATATTTCTCAGGGGCAAAAACACCTCATAAACTTGCCAGGAGCAAGACCTTGGCAAACCCTTTGCATAAGACCTTCTTGAAAAGATTGCATATGCCCAAAGCAATCCTTGTCAAAATCTCTCGCAAAGATTAAGGCGGGAAACGTTATATTTTAAATTCAAAATCCAATAAATTTAAGAGGGCTTTATCCGTGTCTTATGTTATCTTTGATTGATGAGGCATCTTTTCAGAAAAAGGGGACTGCACTGTCTTTTGTGAAGAAATTTGTGAGGGATTAAGTGTTTGTTTGGTTCAGCTTCTTCTTAGTCTAGAAGCGCTTCTACAACCTTGGAATTGAAAAAAGCATTTTCTCACATGTTTGGTTCAGCTTTACAAAAGCAATTATCTTCTACAGAAGAAATTCTGGTTGAAGCTACAATTTCTAACTTTTGAGTTAACTAGAATCAATTCTCCATTATTTTATATTTTAATTATTACAACCCATTATTTTCCTTTATTGTTCTTTATCAACTCTCCTTCTTTTTAGTTTATATTTAATTTGATGAACCAAATTTATCAAAAAATTTAACGAACCAAATTCTCCTTCTTTTACACTATATTTTATCATTTTTGACAACCAATTCTATTATTATTTAACTTAAATATATTTTATAAAAAAATATAAATTACAGAAAACAAATATTTTGTAAAAAAAATTGGTTTAATGATCGTATTTATTATTTTTTTAAATAATATATAGAAAAATTTATTTATTTAAATTAAATAATATATCTACATTTAGTATTGATCTATGTATACATTCAACTACATTTGGCTGTGAGAAGAAGTTGAGAAGAGAGAAAGAGATGAGAAAGAGAATGAAAAGAGAGAAATAAGTGAAAAATATAGTAGATTTAATGTATTGTTTGGTATAAAAGAGATATGAAAAAAATATGAGAGAGGTGTTGATTACTGTTAAAAGTATCAAAAAACCCCTACCATTGACTTATTTTACACATAAAAAATGAAATGTTTGGAGTTGCACATTTTCCTACAAAGGCTAAATTTGTAAAAGCATGATATATTTGCTCTTTGCCGAATTTCTTTGCCTCAATGGGGATAAAGAATCTTTTGATGGGACCCACATATTATTCCTCTCTCTCCCCTACTTCTTCTCCTTCCAAACATACTAGGTTACTCATTTCTCTCTTCTCAACCTCTCTCTTCACAATCTCTACTCAACCAAACAGACCATACGGTATTGGAGTTATTTTCCAACGCGCACACGCCTTAGCAGCCGAGGAGTTCATTGCCCGACAAATTGTGTTCTTTGTGGTAGCAACTTTGAAGATAGTATCCATGTGTTGTTGGAATGTCCAGGTGCAAAGCAAGCTTGGCATGAGGTTCAGTTATGGGATACAATTGATAGCACTCTCCGGAAAAACTATAATATGGATGCACTAATTTTTACTCTTACTGATCAGCTGCCTTTGGTCCAAAGAGAACTTTTTGTGACGATTATGTGGAGTTTGTGGAAGCGTAGGAATTTGAAGTTGTGGCAACAGCAAAATGAAACAATCATGCAGGTTATGGAGCGCGCAAAGCACCTTCTCGAGGAATGGCGAATAGCCCAAAATATAAGAACGCGACGAGAAGATGTTCCTTTGACTCACCAAGGCAATTCCAACGATGGCAATGTGGTGGAATGGTCAAAGTCGGCTTATGGTAGGTATAAATGTAACATTAATGCTTCTTTCTCTTCTTCTATGCATATGGTGGGTATTGGAATCTGTTTTCGGGATGACATGGGTGAATTTATTAGTGCTAAAACAGATTGTTTTTCCCCTCTTTGTGATGTTGATGTGGGTGAGGCCATAGGCTTTCATACGGCATTGAGGTGGATGACAGATCTTCATTATGATAATATTGACTTTGCTTTGGATTCCAAGATAGTGGTTGATCATTTCTGGTCTCATGTAGAGGTTGACAATGATAGTGAGTTTGGTTGTATTATGAGTGCTTGTAGACAGATGTTTGAGAATAGTTTTCAGAACTCTCATGTCGAGTTCAATATGAGGCAAGTCAATGGGGTCACTCATGAATTAGCAAAGGTAGCCCCATATAATGCTAGCTCCCATGTTTACGATAATGTATCGTCATGTATTTCTTCTTTGATTGATGATGAAAAACAATGAATTATTCCTTTAAAAAAAAATTCTCTATTTTTATTTCTTTAGTGTTCGACACTGTATCGGATCTTGCTTGCCACCTTGTCAGAACTCTTTTTGGCTCAACTCTATTTTAATTAATTGTATTTTTTAAATATTGTTAATTTGTTAAATTTGAAATAGGTTTTTTTAAGTGTTAGATCATTGGTCCTCGTGGGCTTAATTCAGTTGATAGGGACAATGCATAATATATGCAAGGTCCGGAGTTCAAACCCCGGCTATCATAAAAAAAAAAAAAGTGTTAGATCGTTGCAAAAGAACTTCATGATTAAAAAAAATTAATAATCAATTTTCAATTTAATTAAAAAATTAAATTCGTATTAGAAAATAAATTAAATTATTATTATTTTAAAATAAAGACCAAGGTCCCTTGCTTTGTCCCTCGCAAAGGCTGTCAAACTGATGTGATGTCACATCAGTCTGAAGTGTTTTAGTTTACCGAACCGTTTTGCTATAAGTTATTCCAAGAGCACCCTCGCTTTTTGATAGGGCCTTTTCGATGGATTTGACCCTCACATATTTCACAGGGGTTATATCCCTCGAAAAACATTTGTGACGATCGTTTTTGTGAGGGATCATGCCCCTCATTTAGGTCCTCGCAATTTCCTGTTTGCCAGGGATTTTGTTACTTTTCCCTAGGGTTCCGCCCCTTGCAAATTACAGATTTTCTTGTAGTGATTTAATAATACCTTGAAATTTTAAAAACATGACATTTTTCACATAATTTTTTTCTTTTATTTCTTTTCTTGTTTCCTTAACAAGCACTTTTTTTTTTTATACTGTATTTATGATTTCTATTTTATTCAAGCTTGGGATGCTCCATTTTCGTACCTGTCTGTATGTATTAAGTATCAACACATTTATACTGCTTTTCTCATGCAATTTGATGATACAAAAGAACACTAAATTCTTTGGATACACTTTTGTTGTGTTTTTCCAATTACACAGTCAGTTAAATAAGTAACTAGTAGTATCTCAAAATAATTTTGTAAATAATGAACATTCAGTACAATCTGTCTTTTGATCGTGCTTTATACTTCACATATAGTTTGTTTCATGAAATGGGAGCAACATTTAGGGGCGACCAGCATAGGTATCATAGGTCAGGATGTTAATACAGTGAACCTTATTAAGGAAGAAATCATTGTTACCAAGCTCTTATCAATAGCGCTACGTTAAAATTCTGTTACGCGACATGTTATTTAAGTTCAAAGTGAACCTTATTCCTGCTATAGGGGAGCTACTGTGAACCTTATTTAGCAAAGTTTTTTACTAAATAGTGTATCACGGAACAAGAGTGATATGTTCAAATTCTGTTACGCTATAGCACTGTAACGCTGCTATAGGCTATAGCAGCTGCTTGACAACACTAGGAGAAATGAACCAAATGATGCCAACATTTTCATGGAGATATGCATTATTATTATTTTATTAAGTTAGGAAGCTTTTTTTTCATTGTTAAAACTTTGAAGAGATTTGTGCCCAAAAGGTGAGTATGTAAAGGGAAAGTCATACGGAAAACATTAGCACATGTTAAGGAATTGTTGTTTACAGCTTTAGTTTTCTGTTTAACGAATTGATTCTTAATTCATGGATATTAATGTTAATTTTACTGGTTTTCATGTGTGCCATGCAGGGATATAGTAAGTAAACATTTGTTTCAATACTTAGTCGTTGCCTTCAGAGATTAGAGGTTCACTTGGACTAACATCTTTTCTCATGTCATTTGAACTTAGATGTTACCTTTGGCCATTTAAGGTCTATGGTATACACACAATCTTGAGCTTAATCATTCTGTTAGAATTGATTTCATGAGGATTTAGCTGTCTGTTTTTAACTGTGATGCATGAGTTTTAGTTAGAATTAATTTCTTGAGTCTTTTTAGTTGTATATTTTGTCAGAAAAGTATGCTGCCTTTGACTGTGATGTATGAGTTTGAGTATTTAGTTGTCTATTTTGTTAGTCTATGTAAATGGTGATCAGAACAGTTTCTTTTGTTAGCTATATAAATATTTTTGAGTGCCACTGCGAGTGTATAATATGATCAATAATTTTCTTTATTTAGTCCTCATGTATTATATTTTTTCATAGACATACAAAGATAGAAATGAGTAAAAAACTCTAGGGAGTAAAAGAGGTTGCATAAGAAGCAAGCAAGGAGCCAGCATACAGAGTTCCATTGTACTCTTGAACCTCACTAGCCGCTTCAGGACCATACTCCTCAACAAGAGACACAATCTGTAAAACTAAACCATTTTCATTCACTCTAACACCTGAAGGCAAAGTAGAACATCCTGGAGATCTTGGTGTCCCTAAAAAACTGCTAACTGAAATCCAAAATTGGCCTCCTGCATTCCTCTTGATGTTATCTGGTCTTCCGGCAAGTAGCATGAATAGTTCTGATGAATTTGCTCTTGGTCCTTTCAGCCAAACTCGCTGAATTCTATTTGCTAAATATTCGCTAACAAGTACAAATGATCCATCTTTGCTTACTGCCACCCCAGATGGCACTGTAAGATTTCTTAGCAACACTGTTGTTTGGTTGGTGCTTGGATCATATCTCAATAGGCTTCCTGAATTATCTCCACTGCCACTAGCTAGAACTGTCTGGAAATCTCTGTAAAAAAATCAAGTACATTCACATTTGTCAACCATATACAATAATATAATTGAACCCTCCAAATTATTCGAGGAAAGAAAGCAGAAATAGAAATAGCAGGTGTCTTCCATGTAATATATTGAGGTGCGCTTGTTAAACATTATTCATGATTCATCTGAACTTATTTTTATGATGTAAAAAACCCTTGAGAGAATATATCAAAATAACTTTTCACATGTTTATAAGTTTTTTTTCCAGTTTATTTCAATAATCTTTTCTGAATACATGTTATAAGATGCTACTTTATGAGAAGAATTGGCATTTAGTTGCAAAAACAATATTGTAAGTAGAGAAAAATATGCTTACTTGAGCTTGTAATTAGTGCTAGCTATGGTAAAATAAACGACTCCAGTGTCCGGATCAACATCCAAACCATCAGCAAACATGGTAGAATTGGCTTGTGTCGGTCCAACTAATTGAGTTGCATTCCCACCATAGGGACCAACCTTAACAAGTCCAAAATAAGCATCAGCCACATATAAATCGTTTGTCTGATGATTGAAACCCAATCCTAAAGGTCTTCCACATATTGCTTGGACTACTGAGAAGTCAGCAAGGCCATCACAGATTGTTCTATTCCTGAACAAAAAAAATAAAAAACCAGTCATTTATGATTTTCATTTTCTGTTTTTACTTTTATTTATAAACTTGTCACATTGTTTTTGATCTATTTCTTGTTTTTAAATAATTTTACACGAAACAACAATTTTGTTTTTGTTTTAGGTGCTTTCTAAAAGAACTCGGAAAAGAGAAAACAAGATGAATGTTTTGTAATTTAAAGTGAAAAAAAAAAACATTTTTACAAAGTAAATGATCATTTGATTCATGTTAGATTAAGTCCATGAATGATTTATATATTTACCTGTTGGGAGTAGTGTAAGCATATTCCTTGAAACCTTCATTTGAACCAACATATTTGAAAATTCTTCCATCAGAAGAAGTAACATAAGGTCCTCCACCGTTTCTATTGAATGCAAGTGACTCAGGTCCTATCACTGGTGGTGGTAGCTGAAGCTTGTTCAGTAATACGGCTACCGATGATGGAAAATACAGTAGAAAGATAGCAAGAAGAATGGCAGTGACGACCATCGACTTGGACATGATATTATTAATGTTCAACATGATTATTGCCAATAACAAGTTAAATTTATTTTTGATGTAAGGTGTGAATTCTAACTAGAACTAAGTAACATATTTATAGGCAATATTGGTATCATGCCATGCATGCAGTGCAGTAGGTGGAAAATGTGATGCCAACTCATCCTTGATTAACTTAGTGAAAAGAACACACAAATTAAGCAAGATTCCCCTGTCTCAAGAAACGTTCATAGTTTGTTAGAGCATCTTCAATGGTGTGATTCAACTTTAGTATCTTAAGTGAGGCTCACACTACTACATCATTTGAAGCAACTTACTAATTCTTGTTTCATAATATTTATATGAAAAAGAAAGTTAAAAAAGAATTATAACAATTTTTTTGAGGGAACCTGTATAACTAAAAACGATAAAAATAAATAGCATTTTATAATTAGTAAAATTTAAATTTTGTTATACTTATGACCAAAGCGTTCCCATACTCAGCTAAATCTGCTTGAAGTTGTCAATGAACTTATTTCGGTTGTTGAGATGTCATTATTCATATTATCACAAGAGCAAATAAAGCCACCTCCCTATGTACGTTCTTCGTCTTCAACAATCATGTTATGTAAAATGATGCATGCGTATGTTGTATGCTTGAGGACTGAGGGTTTCCACGAGCCATGCTCGAAGGTTTTCATTGTTAGCTGCCTTTACTAGGTTATGGTACAACCCTGGCCCCTGGATCATGGTAAAACAATTTTTGTCATTGCTAATATTATGACGAGATTTCTGTTTACTGCCCAAAATGTGAATATGTAAAGGGAAAGTCATAAGGAAAGCATTAGCACACATTAATTGCTAAGGAATACTCTGTTGTTTAGAGCTGTAATTTCTGTTGACTCATGGATATTGATGTTTGAACATAGTTTTACTGGTTTTCATGTGAGCGTTGCACAGTTATGGTAAGTAACCATTGATTTCAAATGTATAATACTTGGTTGCTTCCTTAAGAGAGTGAGGTTCATTTGAGCTAACATCTTTTGTCATTTGAAGTTAGATGTTGTATATTTGTGGCCTTTTAAAGTCTTTGGCATTTACACAACTAGAGCTTATGACTACAGAAGTGTTGTATGATCTCATTATTTAATCATTCTGTTAGAATAAAAAAAATTAGGATTTAGTCGTCTAATTTGCCAGAAAATTGTGCTGCCCTATGAGTTTAAGTGTACATACACACACTTCTACCTAATCTATATTGGAATGCAATTTTTTTCCCTCTTGATGAAAGTGCACCAAGGGTTGTAGCTTTATTGAAGGTTAGTATTTTTTCTTGCTGCGTATTTCCTGCTACACTGCATGTTGATCGGTCTGAGTACAAATTCAGCCATTAAGTTAGATTGGAAATTTATTCTGAAATTATTTTGTTATCATATGCTTGAATGATTCTTGAAGTTCGGCACTGGGAAACAAGAAGTCCAGCCCTGAATTTAGTTTGCTTTGAGTCTTTTGTCTGAACGTATCAGTTAGTTTTGAAAATGTAAAGCATTGTGCGTTGAACCAAAGATAGGGTTCAATTTGACTGAATAGATGGGCTGTTTGAATTATGAATTTATTGATGAACTGTCTAGCTGTAAAAGTTCTGATTATTATTTTGTCGATACCATCCAAATCGGTACAAATCCCCTTTGCTTATATAATTTTAGTACGTATAATATGCAACTTTCATTAACACCGTCTTCATTAATCAATGCAGTAATCCATTATCACAATTCAAACTAGTTTTTATATTTTCATATAAGTGATTTGCAATTTATACACTACAGATTCAGCACATAATCAACATTCCAGAAATCATTGAACCTATGTTACATGAAAAATGTTGCATTTACAAGGTTCCTCACCATCTTCTGAAGTTAAATTAAGATGCTTATACAACAAAGTTTAGCTCAATAGGTCCTTTTCACAGTCATAATCCAGAACTAAATCAAGAGAAACGGAAACAAAAGTACTTTCATGCATTTTGGAAACGTTTGTCAAATAAACAAACTTTGCTTTGGTACAATATAAAGCTTTTCTTGAAGAAAACAGAGAAAATATTGGTAATTGTTATTCCAAACAAGAACTTTGCAAGGATGAGAAGTTTTTGGAAATGATTTTGTTAGACTCAGTTTTCATAATGGAGTTGCTTTTGAGAAAAGCTAAAGAATCTGAACAGAAAAATGATTTCATGTTAACAACATCATGGATTTACAAAATCACACAAAGAGATTTGTTGCTGCTTGAAAATCAAATTCCTATGTTTGTTTTGGAGGAATTACACAAAAGGGTGTTATTAGGCGAAAAGAATGGTTGCAATAGCAATAAGGAAAATTGTGTTAGTTTTATTGATCTTGCTTTTAACTACTTTGAAGATTATTATCCTCAAAAGTTAAGTCAAAAATTGGAGTTGACTCAAAATTGCAAATCTTGCAAACACTTCACTGATGTGATTAGATATACTTATCTTCCAAGAGAAATTCAAGTTAATGGTATGATCCATCACAAAGTTTCACACCTTTTAGATCAGAATATGCACTAAGAACAGCTACAAAGTTGACTTAAATTTAAGACACCAATTTTGAGCTGGTTTTTGTGCTTAGGTTGTGTACCATGTTTTAAATTTGTCGAATCTAAGTTTCAAATCCCGCATTTGAAAGTAAACCATGCAACAGAATGTGTTCTTAGGAACCTCATCGCGTTTGAACAATGTCACTATTCAAACCAACCTTTCATATGCAACTATGTTTCTTTAATTGATTCTTTGATTCATATGCATGAAGATGTTGAGTTGTTGGTTGACACAAAAATCATTAGCCATGAACTTGAAAGTCATGCAGAATTGGCAACATCGGTTAATGGTCTTTGCAAATATGTTGTGGTGACATCAAATTGTTATGGAAAGATCATTAAGGAAATGAATGAACATTATAATAACTTGTGGAAACATTGTATGGGAATGTTAAGGTCAGTGTACTTTGGTAATCCTTGGAGGCTCAGTTCAACTGTTGTGAGAACTGCTATTTTCTTATTTGCTGTTGTCAATTTTCTCGGAGTTATTGGTGTAGTTAGTTTGAAGTAATTAATTTTTAGTACTAGTTGATTTTTTTACAATTTTCACACATATCTTATTATTTTTCATGAATTATATTATTAGTTTCTGGAATTATATATGTTATGTCATGTTAACATAAAAAAAATAAAAAAAATCAAAAGAGTAGAGGTTATTGGGTGCCATTGCAAGTATATATTGATCAATAATTTTCTTTTAGTCCCCATGTATTATTTTCTTTCATAGCAATACATAAAATACTCTAGCTGATAAAAATGCTAGCATAA
>Ga0099826_10003705_pt1 | contig 10480 bp, 3 predicted proteins | sample Mtrugardesep15_FD_76830 | JGI IMG/M metagenome (GOLD analysis project Ga0099826, IMG submission 76830) | Root nodule microbial communities of legume samples collected from California, USA - M. trunc garden sep15 | ecosystem: Host-associated > Plants > Roots > Nodule | place: USA: California...
ATCAAGAAACCAAAGTCAATGGAACAACTAAAACCATCCCAAGCAAACAACTCTCCACTCACCCCTCTCACCTTCTTAGAAAGAACTTCAACAATCTACCCTAACACACCTTCCATCATCTACAACGACACCGTTTTCACATGGTCTCAAACCCACAAACGATGCCTTCAACTTGCCTCCGCCATCACCTCCTTAGGTATCCGCCGTGGCAACGTCGTCTCCGTCATCGCTCCCAATATCCCCGCCATGTATGAACTCCACTTCGCCGTCCCCTTCACCGGCGCTATCCTTAATAACATCAACACGCGCCTTGACGCGCGTATTATCTCCACCATCCTCCTCCACTGCGAATCTAAGCTCGTTTTCGTAGATATCGCTGCACGTGATCTTGTTCTTCAAGCTTTATCCTTATTCCCTTCACAACAACATAAACCTCTCCTTATTCTCATCAAAGACCAAACATTTGAAACATACGAAAATGTTTCTTCATCTTCCACCGTTGATTTTATTTCAACCTACGAAGATCTAATGGCTTCCGGTGATCCAAATTTTAACTGGGTTTACCCAAACTCAGAGTGGGACCCAATGTTACTCAACTACACTTCCGGAACAACGTCATCACCAAAAGGTGTAGTTCATTCTCACCGTGGAACTTTCATCATAACCGTTGATACTTTAATCGAATGGACGGTCCCAAAGCAACCGATTTATCTATGGACGCTACCTATGTTCCATGCTAACGGGTGGAGCTTCCCGTGGGGGATTGCAGCAGTTGGTGGAACAAACATCTGTGTAAGAAAATTCGACGCTGAAAATGTTTTTTCTCTCATCAAAAAACATCACGTGACACACATGTGTGGTGCTCCGGTGGTTCTTAATATGTTAACTAACTCACCTGATAATAAACCGTTGCAAAAAACTGTCCATATTTTAACCGCTGGAGCACCGCCGCCTGCGGCGGTACTCCACCGTACTGAAGCTTTAGGGTTTACAGTGGGTCATGGTTACGGGCTAACGGAGACCGGTGGATTGGTGGTTTGTTGTACATGGAAGAAGAAATGGAATTTGTTACCGGGGACGGAGAGAGCAAGGTTGAAGTCACGGCAAGGAGTGAGAACCCTAGGGATGACAAAGGTTGATGTAGTGGGACCCAGTGGTGAGAGTGTAAAACGAGATGGAGCAACGCTTGGTGAAGTTGTTATGAGAGGCGGTTGTGTTATGTTAGGGTATTTGAAGGATAGTGAAGGAACAAAGAATTGTTTTAAGAAAGGTTGGTTTTACACTGGCGATGTAGGTGTAATGCATGAAGATGGGTATTTAGAGATTAAAGATAGGTCAAAAGATGTGATTATTAGTGGTGGTGAGAATTTGAGTAGTGTGGAGGTTGAGTCGGTTTTGTATGGACATCCGGCGGTGAATGAGGCGGCGGTGGTGGCGAGGGAGGATGAGTTTTGGGGGGAGACACCGTGTGCTTTTGTGAGTTTGAAAGAAGGGTTGAAGGAAAGGGATATACCAACGGAGAAAGAGATATTTGAGTACTGTAGGAAGAATTTGCCGCATTATATGGTTCCAAAAACGGTGGTTTTTAAGGAGGAGTTGCCTAAGACTTCTACCGGGAAAATTCAGAAGTTTGTACTTAGACAGATTGCTAAGGATATGGGACCACTTAGGAAGGATGTTGGACCAACAACAACAAGTCGCATGTAAATGAAGGGAATTTTGTATTGCCAAGGTGGGTCCAAAGTACATTGTGATTGTCCTATGAAATGAATCTATACCATAAATTCGTTCATAAGATGTTGAACAAATGAATACAATGAAAAATAAATAAAAAATGTGTTGTCGAGTTTTGCACGATTCTTCTTCTTATTCATCATGTTTATGTGAGAGTGAGTGGGGGGTCATTTTGTACTATGTGATGAAGACAATCAAGTTCTTAGTTTTATCTCTATGGCTCCAAATTTAAAGTTGTTGTGTTTTTCTTTAGGATTTTAATAACTTTTAGTTTTTTCTTGTTTTTGTTGGGGCTTATTCTTTTCTTTCAATATAAAAAACTAAACATTATGGTGATACGAGTGTTGTAAATAATATTGACCACAAGACTAGGAATGACCCTAGTGGATATGGGTAGAAGAATAAAGAAAAGCGTGGGATGAAGATGGAAGATGAGAGAGGAAGAAGATGAAGATGTTGTCGATTTCATATGTTTTTGGATTTGGTCCTTGCCAATTTCGTTGTTTTGGTTTTGGTTCCTCTCACATATTGATTCATCGTTTTTTTTTTCAGTTGTCCTTCGCTTGTCATGTGATATGATGTCACGTCAAACTTTGTTTGCCATATATGCGTTTTTAACAGACTTTGACGTCATAGACCAAAACTAAAAATATTTGATCTTTCAGGGGTTGGTTTCAAACAAAAAAATATAGAAGGACGAAAACGAAAAACTCGTTAAATTATAGGGACTAACTACATATTTCAGTCTTATATTTATCCCTTTCATATTTATGAGTAATAAATATTGTTCCTATGATTTTTATGTACCAGAGACATATATTTATGACGTCTATTTTTTTTTATATTTATCAATAACAAAAATATATTGCTATATATTATTAATACACCTTTTTCTAAAATTAAATGACTTGTTTTATTTTGAACAAGTAATTGAACGACTTGTTAGTTCCTACTCCTTAAATATTTGATCAATGAAATATACTTGTTCCATGTGATATTGAGACTACACTTAGGCTCTGTTTGCACTTAGAAATGTTTTTAATTTTTTTTCTTTCAAATTACAGGTTAATCGGTCCCTGGTGACGAGGCAGAAAAATTAGAGCCACATGATTTAACATCCACATCATCACCATTAACAACACAATATCATAAGGGTTATAATTCCCGACCTCAAACAAATTAAGGGGTTTATATGTCTATTTGCAAACATTGGAGGTAAATGTCATGCCTCTACAATTGGAGGATTGCTTTTTAAGAACAAATACCATTCACGGCAAAATGGTAGTTAATTGTCACTCGATACTTATTAAATCGGTTAAATTACTTTTTAAACAGATTTAACTGATTTCAAAAGCTTCTTGAACGGTAGTTAATTGTTGTTGTGATATTTTGGATAATTTGAGGTATCTCTGAGCAATTGTTAGGTGCCAAATGAGAAACTTTCCTACAATTAATAGAATTCATACACCCAACATTAGGGCCCTTTGTCTACTTTGCTTACTTTGCGTGTTTATTCTTGGAAAATTGCTCTTTAGGCACCTGTGGCTTTCTTTTAGACAACTGGAACTAACAAAAATGCCCTCAAAACTATTCAATGTTCTCTCTTAAACGGTGGTTGATTGGCGCTCAAGTAACAACTGTCAGTTGTCGTTGGCATGAACAACAATTAATTGTTAGTTATAGAAAAAATAATGAGCACATGTTCAGAAACTTATATTTATGTATAATTTTAGTCACTATTTCATGCATTCCTTCCTTCACCATTCATTCGTTCATATCTTCATACATTCATTCTTTTATTCATACATTTCATTTATTCGTTCATTCAATCATACATTCATTCACTTGTTTATTCACGTATACATTCATTTATAAAATAAAAGACATAATTTGAAAGTCATTCATTCATTTGAACGTTCATAAATTGTTTGGGTATTAATTACCAACCAACAATCATCAATTCATCTTTTACATTAACCCAAAACAAAACAAAAAAATGAAAAAAATAATTTCTAAAGCCCCTTCTTGGAATGTCTTTTTTGCTCTTTTTAAAAAAAAACTTAACATTACTACTCTCGCCGTTTCAAAATGAGTGTCGTTTTAGCCAATTGCACACAGATTAAGGAATGGAATAAAATAGTCAAATGTCATAACAATTTTACCAAATTATCCTACTCAACTATTGGTTTGTTTTTCATTAAAGAAAAAATAATACTTTGGAAGTAGTGTAACATAATATTAATTGAAGTGTACAATTGAAAAGAAAAAGTTATTATTACATTGGAAATTGAAAGTGACATTCATTATGAAACAATTTTTTTTTTGCTAAAACGACATTTATTTTGAAACAGAAGGAGTAATAGATTAAAACTATCACAAACAAGAGAAAAATGCTAACAAATTTATGACATTATTTAAGCATCTAAAAGTAATTAACTTTTATATTAAAAATTGTGTAATTATGACATTTACATGTGTTAGATTTATATTTTTAAGACAAAATTTCTTAAACAATACTTTTATGACACTTGTTTGAAAGATCACAAAAAAAATGTTAATTATCATCATTCTTGCAAATTAAGTAAACTTGGAATTGTGACTAACATGTGCATTAAATGAAGCTTCCCATGTCTCAAAAAACTTGCCTTTTTCATCCATTACCAGTAAAATTACCATTCAAAGGAAAACAAAAGATAATGTCTTAGGCCGTAAAAATTGTTTGTCACATGAACCATTTTGTTTGATTAGTATCAATTTCAAGCGGTATTTTGATTTTTGAACATAACTGTAAAATTTTAGTGGGTATTTACTCAGATGAGAATGTTACCATTTAAAAAATCTAGAATTTTTTTTCAAAAGAAATTAGAAAAAATAAAGAAGAAATAACTCATGACCTGACATTACTTGTCAGACCACGTGGTAATGTGACGCATGCAATCAACGACCACATTATGTTGACTAAAAGGAGAAACTAACATCAAAACCCTTAAAATTACCTTTTAAAATATCCAATTATAGATCTTAACTGGCATTCAAAGCAATTTAGTTTGATTTTGTATTTCGCTAATATATATATCACAATTTTTCAAATATATGACTCCCAAAAATACTCGTACAAAAAAGATGAAATGTTTAATATGGCTTATTATGAGAGACTATTTAAACAAATTTCTCATTTGAAGTTTTCATTGAAACATATTATCCAAATGCATCATGGGGTCTCGTAAGTTTAACATTTGTATTTTGATTTTTTTTAGTTTTAAATTGGTCATTTATAACAATAAAAATGAACAAATTAGTCATTTAATTTCTTTTTTTGACAATTGTGTTCCTTTTTTTATCTAACTTTGTTAAAAGTGTTTACGTGACCGTTTAGCATTGAAGTTGAATTTTTAAAAAGTGTTTGTGACACTAATCATGATTACTTACATGTACTTTATTCTTATTGTTTCCTAATTCAATCATGTTTTTACAAATAAATATTTCATCAACAACATTATAAATCAATTAATCAATCAATTTAGTTTCAAACCAAAGGTGCTCTAGTTTTGAGAGTAGAAAATTTTGACCTAGCAGCTTACCGATAAACATCCACATAAACACTTTTTAACTTAGTTTAATAGAAATAGGATAATACTGCATATATTTTATTACTTAAAAGGATTATATGTTCACTCTGTTGACGTAAAAGATCAATTTTAAAACTAAAAAAATTGAAAGGGCTAATCCAGTACAAACATTAAACTTAAAATGATAGATTTTGCCAAAATTATATGTTAAAAAATTATAGCCAAAGAATGAAACACTATAAAATAATTTTTGAAAAAAAAAAACTATAACAAATGGACCCTTAACATCTTCTCTTGAAATTGTATGTTGATGTTATTGATTAAAACATAACTCATTTTTATGTTATTGATTAACATCTTCTCTTTTGAATTTTTGTGCTTCTTTTTATCATAGGTCCAATTTTAAAAAATAGAAAAAAACCTCCCAAATTGTTTTAGACGACCTCCTAAATTTTTTTATTTAAGATGGTCTAATATAATCATGATAATTATTGATAAATTTGATATTAATACAGTATGCTGAACTTTTTTAAGGAAGTATACTACATATTTTATTGATTTTTTTTTTTTTACAATTGAATTTTTTAAATTATAATAATTTAACGTGTATGCACCATATCATATCTCCATATAGATGTTTTACACATGTATGTATTATGATGTATAATGTATTGTGACATTCTTTTAAAAATCAATATTATTTTGACAGCATTTAAGTTGTCCAAACCAGAGGTATTTTTGAAAGTTCGGTTGGGAGCGAGCAATTCTTGTTTGGAGAAGAGCAGAATTCTAAAATAACAAGACCATTTACATGCAAGTATTTTCAACTAAGTTCAATTAGGTTGTTTCTTTTTCCACCATTCTCTCTTCTATAAAATGTCCTTGAAATTTTTAGATTATATAATCTAAAATGAGCCCCCCTCCCCCCCTCTTTTTTTACAAATTCGGATTATAAAATCAGAAAGTTCTTGTTTTTTCATATTATAAAATCTGCACACCCCCTATACACCCTCATGAGTAAAAAAATCATGTGAAAAACAGATTTGAATTATATAATTTCAACCGTATTACTGATCCAATGTGTTCCTTGTATTTCAAGTCATTGTCTGTCGTTTCCGCCGTGTTCTAGTTGAAAATTTGGTTTTCAGGCTACATAATTGGATTGCTTCAAAACTTATTTAGAAAATCAGGAAAAAAATAGTAGGGAATTCTTACCTGACTCCGTCTCTCAAAATCCAAAATTCCATCGTTTAGATTCTTTTAAATCTTTCATTTTCTAAGAAAAATATGAAAAAAAATTGCATTAGCTTTATTTTAATTATGGAAATTTTTGGTGGTATTATATTTTTTTATTCGACATGTTTTATTAAAAAAAAATTATTTTGTTGTTTGATTGTTTTTAAAATCCTTGTAACTTTTTGAGTGATTCTCTTTTGCACACCTTGTGCGAGATGAATCACTCTTGATGTTATTAATCCATTTTGATTTCTTAAAAAAAAAAACTGAAATGGAAGGAAGTTTTAATTTCTACTAATACATATACATATTTTTTATTATATAAATTGAGAACCATATTTTTTTTGTTTAGATTATATAATCCTTACAGTGAGGGTATCTATGCTATATATAAAGAAAAGTACCTCTTTCAATACTTTTGAGTTGGACTTTTCTTTTCAAAAATCTCCTTAATTTTCAATACAAATAACACATGTAACAAATAGATAATAATAAATTTAAATATTAAAACAAATGTACTAAACGTGACCAAAAAATAATGTTAAAGATTGAATTTAAAATTCTTTAAAAAAAGATTAGTAGCAAACGTGATCATATTTTTTTCCTTAAACAACTATTTCCTTAACAAAGATTGTTACCGGTGTCATTAAAATAAATTTAGATTATATTTTTTGTTATATTGTTGGTTTCATTGAAATAGATAATCATAATTAGTTTGGTTTGTTATAACTTGAAATCAACAAACATTTATATTTTTAGTTTTAACCAAAATTAAAATTTCATAAAAAAAACACTGTTTATAATTTTCAAATGTTAGCGGACTAAAAAGATTGGAGAGACGGTTAGTTTTAATAAAAGAAACAAGGGATTGCGCGATAAGAGCATAGACCAAGAAAAGTAACCGCCCTTCATTTATATCACAATTTGTATGGACTTTGTTTGAAGTGTGTTGAGTTTACGGTACATGACAAAGTGGTTTCTACTTAATCGTTTGGTGGAGAGAACGTGGGTGAGGGGTAGTAAAAATCTTATCAACGTTGTTTGTGATCTAGTTGGGATGAATTGTCTCGCGATACAAAACATTTCTCCTTATAAAGTATAAAAGATATTTATTGATATGAGTTAAATTGCCCCTGTTTAAAAAAATTAAATTATTAATTGATTTGACAGCACATGATTTAATATAGAAGTATGTATAATAAAATAATTGTACAACGACGATGTATTCTATTTTTTTGAACAATAACAGTGTATTCTAATTAAACCCTTAATGATAAATGTGATACTTTTTTTTGAAGCAATAAAGTTTCAGTGTGTTATATTTTTGATTCCAAATTAAGTGTGTTGTTCATGTAAACGGAAACAAAAATAAAGTTTCGGTGTTTTTTTATACATATTTTGTGTTTTGTTCTATATTTTTTTGTGCGACAGTATTGCCAAACTATACAAAAAATTTATCATCTTACTGTAATATAATTAAAGAAATTATGTTTGACATTAATAAGTTTATAAGTATAAGTGTGTTAATTATTCATGTAATTAGAGTATTGATGATTCAAATATCAACAATTAAATAGTGTAAGACATTAAATTGATGTTTGTCATGTTGTTCCGTCAAAACGTACAACTGAACAGTGTAAATAATACATTATTAATTATAATTATATTTACTAAAAAAAATTAAAATTAAAATTATTATGTACCATGTTAATAAATGTCGTGGTAACAAATATATGTAAACAACTTTAATTAATTTTCACGTCCTTAAAAAAAAACACCTTTGATTAATTTTCACAGTCATTGCAGCCATGCGACTAATTTTCTAAAATTTTAATTTCGAACAATCAGGAGACAAAACAATTTTCATATAGGAATATTAAAGGTTGATTTGAATATACTACTAAAACAAAGTCTCACCTTCGATACTCATGGTGTCTATTTAGATGGAAAAATTTGGTTTTTAAACAAAAAATTAATATGGTGCTAAAACAAAAAAAGTCGGTATAAATCTTACGTTGACAACTGAAAATTAATTTATGATTTCAAATACTCATCATTATTTCCAACTAATTGAGGAAGTAAAATTATTTCATGTAAATTGCTTTCATTATCAATTAAGTCATCACTTTACAATTTCAAAGGAGTATGTTCTTCGTATAAATTATGTGATACATCATAAATCTTTAAAGCACTAATCAAGATATTAATTTAGTATCAATTTTGTTTAGCTTGACTTTTGTAATCAGTAACCAAAAAAACCAATCAAGACATTAATTTACTCTTTAAAATACAAAATAAGTTCCAAATTTAATATCAGTTACAAAATAAGTTACGAAAAAAGGTGATTCGTTAAAAATAAAAATAAGAGTGCTCATCATAGAATACAGTGGCATAAATGAAATTGTGTGGTGTTTATTTTTAGATCAATTCGTGTGGTTTAAATTTTTCACACTTCACAGACAAACACAATTTATGGTTTTTAATTGAATGAGATGAGATGAGATCACTATGAATGGCTCTCACCTGTTACATAGAGCTTCTACTGTGCATTGTGTACCTCTTCAAATTTTAAACAATATTGAATCTACAATAGAGTAGTATAAAGTCAGCAACAAGTTGTATTGTAATCAAGGAATGGTGACATTTATTATATTATAAGATGAACCCTGGACTGCCCTATATTTATCTGCTTATATTTTGCAATTTCGTGTAACATATATGTTTGTGGTATCTACAATCCATTTTTGCATCCCTTTTTGCATTTCATTATTGTTTGCAGGATGAAAACACTTAATGAGTCTAAATTATGTTCCAATAACAATAGTAGAATCATCAAAGAGCATAATTTGTCAAAAAAAAGAAAATCAGGTATTATGAATTTAACTTTTAGTATATGTCTTATGCAATATTGAATTATATGGGTTTATATTTGTAGATACACTTATTAGGTAGTATAATATAAAAATCTGGATTTGTATAGACATATATTGTGATGTACTCATCACTGTATCTTAACGTCTTAATAGTTCTGCTGTAATATGTTTTTACAGATTCACATGATGGTCAAAGTGTATGCTTACAGAAATCCTCTTTAGATGGTTCTGATCATTGCTATAATGTTAGAAAACCGTTGGGACAATTATCAAGTGGTATACATATAATATTTTGAACCGATTTTTTCCTTTAGTCACACACATAAACCTAATATTAAATATATTATTTTCACGCCATTATATGACTTTGAATACATGTAGGGAACACCCAATTTCAAAAGACAACCCCAGATGTTCATGAATTGAAGAGTCAACAGTTACAGAGTAACCAAAACCAATTTTTGGCTAAAATGGCCCGGTCAAATAGAATGGAAATTATGCGGCAGAGATCTAAAAAAAGACAAGCATCATTGTCAAGTATCAATCTAGCTGATAAAAATTGAGATTTTAATCAGATGTTTTTACGCCATTATAACGAAGAAAATAATCAATGGACTACTAATGTACAGATGAGAACATTGATCCAAATAAAGCATATACACATGTATCAAATGGTGCTTCAAGTGTTGCAAAATTATCGGCACGACAATCCAGGCACGGATGCAGGTTATAGCAATTGAGGGCTGCTGACCCCACTTCTTAATATATTTTTTTAACCAATAACACAATTATTTTATATGTTGACCCCACTTTAAAGTAATAGTTACCCAACACAAGCCCTTTCAATCTCCACTAAAGAGAAACTGCTACACTAATATTATAAAGTATTTTTTTCCTTTAACTATTTAATTAGTATCTGTTTGTTCTCCTTCCTAAAATTTGATTTATTTTGTTTTTAACTTCTCTCCATTATATATTTTGGTCCTTTCCGTTAGTTTTAATTCAAAAACGTTAGGTTTTCTTTATTTTCTTTTGGAATTTTTCTGGAATTCTTGTTGTTAAATGTTG
>Ga0099826_10003706_pt1 | contig 10479 bp, 8 predicted proteins | sample Mtrugardesep15_FD_76830 | JGI IMG/M metagenome (GOLD analysis project Ga0099826, IMG submission 76830) | Root nodule microbial communities of legume samples collected from California, USA - M. trunc garden sep15 | ecosystem: Host-associated > Plants > Roots > Nodule | place: USA: California...
TACAAGATTCCATCAAATATGTAACTGAGATATCTGAAAATGAGTTAGTTTTTAGTTTCTTGTTAGGGAGGCATTGTGGTCACCAATTATTACATGTCCCTCTAAGAACTGCATTGCATGCACATGCATCTAAATGGTAGTAAAGTTGGTGCTGATGGTTAAAGCATTTGATATTTTGATTTATAGATGGCCTTTTATCATTTTGATGCTGTCATGTACTTTAAAATACAAAATAGATCAATGGTGTACGTCTTGTTCTGTTTTTCGTCAGTCATAATTTCTCTCGTGATTTTGGATGACATCCATGTTTTTCTTGCAAGTGTAAATGGACATGTTGGCTTGTGAAGCTTACTGAACTTTTGCTTTTTTGGTGTCCTTTTCATAGGGATCGTGACTATGACAGAGAATATGATAGAGATTATGAGAGAGAGCGTGGACGTGGCCGAGATAGAGATCGGGACAGAGATAGGGAAAAGGAAAGGGACAGAGATAGGGAGAGGGACAGAGACCGATATCGTCTGAGGGAAGAAAAGGATTATGGTCGTGAGAGAGAAGGTAGGGAGCGCGAGAGGAGAGACAGAGATCGTGACCGTGGTAGGAGGAGGAGCTACTCAAGGAGCCGAAGTAGAAGCAGGGATCGCAAGGATCATGATGGTGGGGACTACAGAAAGAGACATGCTCGAAGTAGCGTAAGTCCTAGAAGAGATGGAGCTGAGGATGGTGAGCCAAAGAAGAAGAAGGAGAAGAAAGAAAAGAAGGAAAAGAAGGATGACGGAACCGACCATCCAGATCCAGAGATCGCAGAAGCAAACAGGATTCGAGCATCACTGGGTTTGAAACCACTTAAGATGTGATCTGAACTGTATGGCTTGAATTTGGACTGGGTTCCAAGAGACAAGTCAGTAGCATGTTACCTCAAGGTTTGTGACGCTTGACGCACTTTCAGTTCTTGTACTGCCCTGAGCGGCAATTGTCAACTCAACAGGAATAGTTTGTCATACAAGTATGTGCTTGTGTTGCTACAGCGGTTTGAGCTTGGTTGTTCAAACTCCATAGCTTTGTTTTGATTGCTTTTATCTATATCACATACAAATCCTGTACTGAAAACTAGTGTGTTCAATTAATGTAATGGCTCGAGTCTATTAGTACTCTGGTAAAAGGAAAAGAAAAACATTGTGTCATTGCTCTTGCAATATGAACGGTAATTTAAAGTGAATCTTTTCTTCAGACTACAAAATAAAATAACCAAATAGAAGAATAAAATTCTTCAGAATACAAAATAAAATAACCAAATAGAAGAATAAAAAATGAAAAAAAAAAATGATGATTAAGCAATACCTAATTACGAAGTACAAAACGGAACCTATGCAAAAGATTAGAAATATTTCTAAACGATATTCATAATTTAAAAAAAAAAAATGGCTACATGCATTTGTCAAGAAGTCATTTCTGGTAACAGAAGCCTGTCTGTTTCATAACCCAGGTAATATGGACTTGGTGAGCGCAAGGGCTTGCATCTTTGTCCCATGAGAATCCTTTTTTTGCACAGTTCTCTGTCATCATCTTCATGTTCAAATTTCTCTGTCACTTTCTTTTTCATGAAAGACTTTATCATCTTCAACTTGAGGCGAATGACCACTAATTTGGATGGAATCTTAACCAATCGCCACGAACTAACCTTCCTCCTAACTTTTCCAAACTTTGTGACAACACCATGAAAATCCTTTTTACTTGCCCTCCATTTGGCTGTAATGAAATTATTTAACCCTTTCTTCTTCTCTAGAAAACCCAATAAAATTTTCAGACGTTGCTTATCCATTCTGCTGTGTTTTCCTTCATCTTGCTCCAGTGCCTGCTCAAGTAAAAGAAGCTGAGATAATGCACCTACAACTGGTTTTGGTTCAAACTCATTTGAAAATGCAGCCATATTATGCTTCTCTTTTCCATTTTTCTTCACTTTGGGTGGAATTTTGGCAAGTGAATATCTTTTGTTTCCAAGGACACTTGAGAAGACTGAGCCAAGTGATGTCTTTGGCTTAGCCCTTATGCTTCCCTCGTCACTGTCACTAGCAATGTCTTTGTCTACTTGGAAGGTAAACTTTCTTTGCATCATTGTGGCCACCGGTAACCTTGGCACATTAATCCTCAACTTTGGATGCCCTTTCATGGTAACTATGGCGTTGAAAACAATTATGCTCTACTAAACTTCTTCAATCTTGTCTTTAACACAGAAAAGAAGACGTACGAGATAGCAGTTATTATAGTTATTGTGATCGAGTGGGGGAAGAATATGAGGTAAGTGGGGTACAAAATTCAACTTCCAACATACTGGACAAGTGGGGACGTGGACGTGGACGTGGACGTGTAGCGGAAAACATAGGTGTTGGATGTATGAAAAAACTTAAACTTGCATCATGAAAAAGTTTCACCATATAGTAGGTGATTAACTTATGTAGGGAAAATTATTTGCCAATAAAATATGGTATAAATATGTCTTCATTTCAGTCCAAAAATACAATCAAAAACGATTTCAATTCATGCAAATACAATATTTCTTTTAGGGAAAATATACATTCTTTCTTTTATTTCACCCCTTCTGAATTTCCAGTTTGATATTTGAAATGACCCATTTTTTAGGGTAAAAAGGAGTAGTGATATTTGAACAACTATTTGAGACAACTTCTTTTTCTCTTTTTTATTGGTCAAAAACAATAGATATAAAAAGAAAGAAAGAGAATATAAACATAATTTGAGTATGAGAGAAAGAGCTGTCAAAAAATTATCACAAAGTGGTTTTACAAATATCATTTCTCAGCAATTAAACACCAATCAAGAACACAGAATACTCACACAACAAAATGTCTTTGAAGGGGTGTTTGTTTCATGGATTGTAAATTTATTTCTAAAAATGTGACATTGAAAATCCTTGATTCTTACGCTTGTTTCAAGTTTTCATAAATATGTCCAAGTATTTTTTATTCTTAAAAGTAAAATTTACGCATGATTTTCCCACTTATTATTCCCATGTTAAGGGGTGGGACTCTTTTATTCCCATAACTTCTCACTCCAAAAACTTAGTATTTTGTGTTCTTATCTGGTGTTTAATTGCTAATCAATGTTGAGTAATGTTAGGGCATGCTAATGGAGGGAATCAACTTGTCTTTGTGAAAACTCCAGTCCCAGAAAGATGAAAACTCTTGTCTCCTTTAAATAGAATGACCCATCTTAAGTGAAAGGATGGAGAAAAGTAGGAGATATGACACTTGAGAATAAAAAAGTTGAGGAAATTTTTTAGGTTTAATTTGCATACACTAATTTAATGAAGGGTTAGATATATTTCTTTTTTTGAATAAAATGAAGGGTTAGATATATTTTTTTGTCCTTATTAAATTAGCAAAATTGATTTTATTGCCTGCACGAGATTTATTAATTTTCAGTAAGGCATTAGTAAATGGCAAGTTGTATAAATCTAATTCTACCCTATACCTCTGAAATTGAGAGATAAAATATAAATATTTAATATAATGGGGGAGAGGATTGTCTCCCGTTATTTTGTCTGATGTGTGATCAAGACCCTCCATTAAAAAGGTGACATAAATGTTTTTTTTTTATTAAAAAGAGAGAGTATAATTAAGGGTCGAGATTCAACACTAGAAAACTTGAGTTATCTGCTCCCCTTCCGTATACTTCATTTCACACTATTTCATTGATGTAAACATAGACTGCAATTGTAATCATTACATCTATAAGGACGGTAACAACAGAAAACAAAAAGTAAAAAATTGATCTTGATCCTCAATTCTTATTCTTCCCACTGCCAATCATACATTATACATTTACAGAAAAATTAGAGGCGGGTTTTTAGTTTTACAAGTGAATTTTGTAAAAGAAGATCTACGATTATACTTAAGAAAATATATGATCTAGAACTATATACTTAAACTGTCAATTGATTAGTATGATCATATTCGAGGAGTAACAGATATTGTAATAGACACCAAAAACGTGTTCGTGTAAACCTCCCATACAAGGAAATTAATAAGGGAGACCGACATTCAGAAAGCTAAAGGATATAAATGAAAAAACAATTAAACAAAGTAATCACTATTGTGTTCATTACAAACGCTGCTACTCACGACAAATATGTTTTTCTTACAGATGTAGATGCTTCTATTTCTCCAATTATTACAGATTTAGATGCTTCCACTAAATGGGCAGATTTCTTCTAAAACAATCCCTCTCCTGCCAGCATGAATTTATTAGTTAGTCGAAATTCTAGTCAATAACAGACTTCGATGTTAATAGTAATAGTAACGATGTGCCCAATAGAACTACAAAAATCAGGTCACAACTCACAAAGTAAAGTGACTGGAAAGGACTACTAAAACATGTTACTATTTGCAACAATAGTTAAAAGAACTTACTGAATTCATCCAAGGCAGTTTTATCAACACTCTCTCCAGTCCTGATGAGGCGAAGTTTCCCTGAAGAGATAACATGGAGAACAATAACTCAATTACTCAATATGATCCCAACATGAGCAACAAAAAACTCTCAGTTTGAAATGAGTCGAGAGAAACAAAAACCATAAATATAAGATTGAAATGTTATCTATTTAAGTGGGTTCAGAGTCCTTAATTAATTCCAATACTAATGAAAATTATCTTCATCTTAAAACTGAATATATGTTTGGGCTCTCAAAACTGAAATTCCATTACAATAAAAATGCCACAGCGCATTTGTCCACAGATTAAATAAAATGAGTAAAAGTATATAAAGGTGATGATTGCTGAAATATACTCTACTACTAATAATGAAGAAATCAGCTAAGATGCCTCAAACAGAACAACAAACCCAAATATAAAAATAAGCAATGTCTATAAAAGTAGACAGATTCAATTTTTCAACTATTATTTGAACTGTGGTTGAACAAATTATGGTTAAAATATAATGATAAATAAATATTATATTATATGAAATCATAAACTAACATAAAATCATAGTAAATCAATAATAAAGAATCGTATTTTATGTCCTGCACGCTGCAGCATAAAATTCAATAATAAAAGGATAAATAAACCATCCATATGTGAACAGAGGACCTTAAATGCATAGCTTTATATGTCTCCAGAAAAGATTTTTGATCAAATAAAAAATAAATAACTTCAAAAGGCTCAAATCAGATTTTTGTTACCAGTTCGATAAGTTCCCCTATCCCCATCCCCATTATTGCCGATTTCTACTCAAACTGCCAATTCGGTTGACACGTTTAATATATGATAATCATATTAACATTGATGATGGAAAAGTTGATCCAAATCATGGTCAGGACTTTTTCCCGTGTAAAAGCATACCTTATGTTTTTTTTTATATCAAACATATTTTATACCCTATGAATGCAGAAATAAGCTAGTGCTCCCTATGTTTCTCCACTAAAATATTCCCACTCTCTCAAAACCCAGACACAAGAATGGGGAGCTCAATGCTTCTAACCTAATAAAAGGCATTATGGATACGAATGAAACAACTACTGTAAAACATTCAATATCCACACAGTAGAGCTTAATGTTTGTTGGCCTTTCACAGAAAGCTTACTAAAGAACAAGTAAATAAAAAAGAACATAAATCACCGTACCATCACGACGAACGCATATCTCTGGAATGCTTTTGACTTCACCATTAATACTATCGTTATAAACTCTAGTCTCAATTTCACCCTCAACATATACTGAAGAACTGCATTAAAGTTTCAAGCGTCAGGGTTGAATAATTTTTTATTCACAACAAAGTCAAATATCCTCTAGTATAAACACTTACTTTTTAAAAAGTTGTTGGACTGCATAAGCTCCTAGTACTTCATTATGCACAGCAATGCGATGCCACTGAGCAGGTTTTGGCAAATCCTTTGATCCTCCAATCCTCTGGTCATACATCCCCCCTGTCCCAACAGTAAAGATGGTCACATTCTTCCCATTCCTTAATATCTTCTGTACAGGAGCTTGACCAACTTTACCACAAATAATTGCCTGTTTTGAATCATTACCATGTTGGTCAAATTATTTTTCGGGTGCAACAAGCAAATAACATGTCATTTTTAGCAAAGGAGAACAGAAGACATACAAAATTGTTCAACAAACTATCTTCGATTCTAAGGTCTCAAGCTCTATGTAGTGAGAATGTCTTTTTTATTAGCTTTAACACGACCATAGTCCAGAATCATTTCTACTTATTCAAACTCGTAAAAGTACTGGTTCTGGTAATAAAACATCAACTCTATTAAAACCTTGCACTGAAAAAAACCTCTATACAATCATAGCAGACAAAACATGATACAATGAATCAAGCACGTCAAAATACAATATATCTCAACATAAAATAAGGTCCAGTTTGGAATTTGGATTAGCTTTGAGCTATGAAAGCTCTTCAGTATAAATGAGTATATAGTTATGCACTTATAAAAATGTTGTTATAATAAACCTATTGGTTTTTATAAAGTTAGAAGTTAAATAAGAGGGTTTCTTCAAAAATCTAAGAAATAGGAGCTAATTTCAACTTGGGCCTGTTTGTAATGAATTTTTTGAGCTTATCTACTGTGGCTTAAGCACTTGTGAGATTGTTTGAGAGAGCTTACGGAGACAACTTATGAATTTCGGCTTAACTCCATAAACTCTTCAAGATAACTTATGAAAACAGCTTATAGCTTACATGAAAACATATTGACTTTATTTTACCCTTTGAGATAGAAATAACTTGTACATAATCACATATATAATGAGTACTTATGATATAAGGTTTAATTAAGCTGATTATCCAAACATAAGCTATTCTTTTAAAAACTCATAGCTAGTTAAAGTTTTTCTTTAATGTATTCGAAGTGCTTTTTGAGAAGTTACTCTAAACTACTTCTAAGTTCATTGATTAGGTTATCCCCAACCTTTTTGAGAAGTATGCAAATCAGTACCTTGTGCACACCGCGAAATCCCCAACCTTTACTGGGATCAACACCTTGCAGCTGTAACTCCGGCCTTCCACCAAGGAAATCATCAAACTCATCATCTAATTCTTCCTTGTTTAGCCCATTATTATCACGTGAAGGCTGACCAGCATCAGTTTCAGACGTAAATGTCGAGTAGCATAACACCGCGCTTCTCGGAACAGAAGCTGATGAATTCAGAAACAAATATAAAGTTCAAAAATTAAGTGGAGCATCAAAAAAATTCTTATACATGAAACAAGGTAAAATATAATAATGTCTAACAAGTGTTTGACAAAATGCACCAATGAAGCGTAGGGTAGAAACTAATGACAAATTTAAGTAATTATATGATTATTATATAGTTTATGCAGAAATAGAAAACAGAGAAAGAGAGATACCGTGAGAAGAGAGTCGCAGATGCTTGGAAAGTCTTAGCGCAACAGAATTCATTTCCAGCAAAGAGGAATTGCAAAAACTTGCAAGGGTTTAACTTCAATTTCAATTTTTGGTGTGGGTTTTTCTTTAAGCAATTACTCGTGGACCTGGCTAATACATATTGGGCTTTACAAGTAAAAATATGGACTCCTCCTCCTCTTTTGACCCCCCTATTTGCTCTTTAAACTTATAAAACAACTTTCGAAGGATTTCTTCATTAGTACTTATAAACATAAACTAAAAAAGGCGTTCAGAAGTTAAGAATTAAACTGCTTTGGGGGGCCAAAAAATCAAAATTCAAAAATATGATTGTTTATTTTCTCACCATACTGTCTTCTCTTCTCGTGCGCCATATTGGATTTTGGGTTATATAATCCAAAAAGTGTAAAACCCGTTAAGAAACCCTCCATACAGTGCGCGCGAGAAGGTTTGAGGGTGTGAAAAGAAACTAACTAAAAATATAGAGAACTAATTTAGTATCAAGTTAAGTGTACATGATGCCAACCTAAAATTTGCTAATGCTTAGACCGAATATCAGTTCCCTCAAATTCTTTGGAGAATACTTATATAAATATATTTTTTTGCAAGGAGAGAATACTTATGATTGATTTGCATAATGGGTAGAACATTTCACACCTTGATTATTACTTCAGATGTATGAATGTGAAGAAAAAAATGTTAATTTTATATAGTTTAAAAGTGCATTTTTAGACAAAATATGTTATTTGAAAATACATTTTCAAAAATATCTGTAGTTTTTTAGGAATAGGGTGAAGAAAGTCGCTCCCTTGCATAATTTGCTAGAGCCGTCTAAACTCTCTCCAAATACTTTTTCGAGTTTCTCCATGTATAAACCTTTTAAATTTTATAAAGAAAATGAGCATTCATGCAAAGTAGATATGACTATCATCCATTTCACTTTTGTGTTCTCTTTTATTTTGCTCTAAATTTTCCTCTTCCTTTCTTTCCTAACTCTCAAACAAAATCTTAGTTAAGAGGGTCAAACCACGCCAGCTTTGTAAACCTAATCTCAGAATTTGTTTATCAAATATTTTCATTTTAAATGACAAATGTTGATATATTGGTTTATGTCTCAGAGACAGTACGAGAAGCTTTGTTTTTGGAAGGTCGGCTTGGTCTTGCTGCAGCATCTCCGTTCCTGAAGCTGAAGCACTCAAGACTCATTAAATCTTGGCAGCAAGCTCAAACAATGGTCTCCAACGGGTTCTCTTTTAAACAGGCAGGGAAATTGATACTTTATTTATCGAGGAATGTTATGAACACTATCTTTTTAACTATCTCTCTCTAACATTCACTTTATTATTAAGTGAACTTCATGTCTCGCACTTTAAAAACAAATCTCATATAAAATAGAAAGACTCGTATGGATTTCACCAATAAACGAATAAACGAGTGTTAGAGTAGAGAGTATTAACATTTCTCTTATCTATATCTTCTCATCTAATAATGAGCTCAGTGGTATTTTAGCTCACTGCAAAGCTATCATGTGTACACATGTTGATTACAAAGTAATGCGTGTAAGGCGTAAGTTAGTAGAGTTGCACGTACCTTAGCTAAAACATCCCTATTCATACTAGTCCCAACAATTTGCACGGTGCTCCTACATTTTTGTACCCATTTGATTATGATGAAATGAACTGAGATTGCTTTCCATAAAAGAACCAACCCGAAGATTTTTTGAAACAAAACATAAGGTTCGGCATCATTTATTTCAAATTAGGCTACCATGCTATTTGTCCCATTGGGTAGGTAGTTTTGTAGTCCTTCATACTTATTTTGGCTCCTATTAAATGCTCCTTCGACGTGGCTTATGACTGGACACTTCTATTTTAATTTTGGTCATGTATTTTTCACATTTTACCAGTGAAAAACTCATCACAATATATAATAGTTAAAATTACTTTAGTTACATTAAGCATGTTTTCTAATTACTCAAATACAGTTCTTGTTCAGTTCAATATACTAAAATACTTTCCCTTTCCACAGAACTTTGTTTTTATAAATAAAGGTCATGATAACTTGTATTCTAAGGGTGCATGTTAAAGAGCTAAAAATAGAATTAATAATAAATTTTGTATTGAAAAGATAAATATTTAAACTTTTAAAACATCAAATACACAATTTTTTATAAAATACTTTTATTTTTAGCTTCTTAAGTTGTACCCTTCAGACACAAGTTAGCATTTCTCAGTTATGGTGATTGAGATCCTATTGTCTCACACAGATACACAGCATATAGAAGATATAGAAGCAACTGAGATGTATGATGTTAAACAAATGAAATTATCAGTTGCAAGCCGTTAGCAATCAAACAAATATAATTTTAAACAAAAAAAAAGTGTAATGTTAAACATGAAATTATCAGTTACAAACCGTTAGCAATCAAACAAATATAATTTTATCTACTAAACAAAATATTTGTTCTGTCAGTGAGTCCAACAGCTGAGCACAACCCAAAAAATAATTTGCAACAACCTTCAATGGACCTAACCTAGCTAACTCAATTCTCAACCTCATTTGTCACACACACTTATGACACTCACCACCCAAATGTAGAACCAAGCATTGCTCACACTGCCAAGGAAAAATTATACAAATATTTACTATGCTACTAAAATTGAATACTAGATAACTATACTGTTGTTGCTCGGACTTCAGGACCTTTTTCCTTCCATGGCGTCTTTCTTCTTCTGACAGTTTGTGCAGAGGAATGGACCTTCCCATGGCTTAGATACCGGAGTGATAATATGATCGGTATTCACTGGTAAACCATCTCCAGATGGTTGATCTGCTAGGCAAACTGCACAGCGGTGAATACCAGAATTTGTATCGGAAGAAACATCCTTACCTAGCCTGCATTTTAAGAAAACAAAAAATCATATCAAACACATAAATACACCCAAAATGGGAAAATAAGGACCCGTTTACTTTCTAAAAACATCTTCAATTTTTACTTTGTATGTCAGGAGCTGGAATGACATTTGATTGTGAATCTTTCTTTTTGGCTGTGATAGAGAGAATATGAAGGTATATAACTAGAGAGTGCA
>Ga0099826_10003707_pt1 | contig 10479 bp, 3 predicted proteins | sample Mtrugardesep15_FD_76830 | JGI IMG/M metagenome (GOLD analysis project Ga0099826, IMG submission 76830) | Root nodule microbial communities of legume samples collected from California, USA - M. trunc garden sep15 | ecosystem: Host-associated > Plants > Roots > Nodule | place: USA: California...
CCAAGAGATGCAATGGTTTTTTGGCACTCAGCAAACTTGCTAGTAGCCAATGCAAGTTCTTTGTCCTGAAATAGCAGATACTAAGTTTTTTATATGGAAAAAATGACTAATGCAATATGATTATTAAACTGCTGTTACTGGTATTTAGATTTTTATTTAACAAAAATTAGCTTCAAATGCTCACTAATACATATATAATTATATTTATGTTGATCATATAAACAACAACAAAAAGGAATTGGGGTCAGTGCAAGTTTCCTGCTTCCTGAGTCCAAACTACAAATGCAATTTAGTTGTAGTTTGGACTCTGGAAGCAGAGAAGTTGTTTGACTAGCTAGTCAACAACAGCTTGTTGGAGTCGACAGACTATGATTGTAAGATTTCTTTGTAAGTGTAAACACGCAGATATTGTTCCAACCAACAAGAAAGGATTGAAGAATGTGTTTATGCATGTTGCACTTGACAATTTTTGTCGTAAAAAGTAATGCTGGAAGGTTAGCTACTACATTGCAAAATACATTAAACACGGCATAAATATTTAAGCTCCAAATAAGCATTAGCAAACTGACCTGTTTTGACTTTAAATCGCGATTAATATTTTCCTTGTCCAAATTCTTGGCATCTTGCTGAACTTGAGCTTCATGCTTCATTCTTGAAAGCTCGCCCTCCAACTTCCTGCTCTTGATCGAATTCTCAGCAGACAAAGCTCGTTCCTTTTGAATCTCTTTCTCCAGTGAATGGATTTTTGAAATCAGTTCTTCTACCTCAGTTTGAGCAAATTTGAGTTTCGACTCAACTATCTCCTTCTTTGTTTTGGTTTCTTTCAGTTCTTCATATGCTTCTTGATTCGATTTGTTTGCAAGAGCTAACTGAGTTTGAAGCTCTTCTACCTTCAATTCTGCTGCTCTTATCCGATTCTCTGATTTCTCAAGCTGCATTTGGCACTCAGTTAAAATCATCTCTACATCAAGTTTAGCTGCCTCCATTTTCTCCAGCTTCTTTTCCAATTCGGCGTTCTTTTCAATCATAGTTTCCATTTCAGCTTCCATTGTACCTTGTCCAACAATAGATTGATCCAATACTCGTCCTCCATTAGCATAATGGCTTCCTCTTTCTGTATCTGGCAAGGCAGCAAGCCTTTCCATCTCAAGGAAATCATCCATGAGATTGATCTCAGTTGAAGTTGCAATATGATTTTTTCTAGTAACCTTTTTATTCTTGAATTGATCAAATTCGGTAATTAAAGCAGATGAACATGAGTCAGAACAGCTTGGTTCATATTCATTCAGCTCCCCGCCATCTGAAATGCTATCTGTGAGGGACTCAATATAAACTGAAGATGCGGTTAATGACCTATTATCATTCACATTAAATGTTTTACGAGTCATGGATTTCAGTCTACGGCACTCAGCTTCAAGCTTAGCAACCTTCTTGGTGCTCTCCAAATGTTGCTTACTAGCTGTTTCAGCAGCTTGGGTACTCAAATCCCTCTCTGCAATCCTGAATTCTAGTTCCTCAAGTCGAGATTGCAGCTCAAGCTGAAGACTCGAATTCTCCTTCTCCACAGCTTCAAGTCTCCTCTGAAGATCAGAGCGAATAGATGCAGAAGCTTCTGCTTTTGATGTTTGAAGTTGAGCCTCAAGCTCAGCAACTTTCCTCTCAAGTTCGAATCTTCTGGATCCTGAGTCATGAGAGTTATTTGCAACAGCTTCATGGATCTTTTGCTCTTGCACTTCTCTGGCTTGGCGAAGCTGCCTCATACACTCTTTGAGGGCCCCATCAAGGTGACTAACTCGGTCTTCAAGGCCTGAGTTCTTCTGTCTTGCAGCATCAAGTTGTTGTTTTAAAGACGACACCTCGTTTTCAGCCTTCTCCCAGCCTAAATAAAATGAAAAACAGTATATCTTTTCAAATACCTTGGTTTAAATTTCTGTGAAACCCATTAAGGTAGAAGATTATGATGGTAGTCATGGCTTCCCAAGGTAAGAAAAATGAACCATGGACAAGCAAAAAGAAGCACATTTTACTAGACTGTCCTAACTCCTAACGTGAACCAGGGATCATGATGATTGTGAAGATAAATTCAGCTTTAGTTTTCAATTTTCGTTCGACAATAGCTGCAACTAATTCAGTACTAGAAGAACTGTAAAACAAAAAAATTAATTACCGTTGCAAAGGATTAGCTTTCGAGAAAAACTTATCTATCAAACCAGGGCAAATTTATTGATATATATGATACATATTGACAAATGAAGTCTTCGAGAAAGAAATGTATGAAGTGTAAAACATGATGAATCTACGAATTAAATATCTGGTCCAAACAGTAAATACCTGAGACAGCTTCTTCAGCAACTTTAGAATGCTGCTTTACCATGTCTTCTTTGGCACTAATTTCTAACAGAGCTGTAGCTAATTCGTTTGTAAGAGTCTTCACGTCAATACCTTCTTCTTTACACTTTTTGGGTGTACTAACTTCTTCATTTGGTGCAGGCTTAGATGTGACCTCTGGTGATAGAGTAGCTTGGATTGGATATACCTTCACAATTACAACACGGAAAGAAAAAAAATCAGATTCATCACATTATTGGCATGCAGACCGAGCAGATTCATTACAACATAATCCTGAATGCTTAAAAAGCGAACTAGACCATGAAAAATTTGCAGACCGAGCAATAACCATTGTTTTCATGTAGCCTAGACATTTACAAACTATCTCAAGTTACAGTTCATTCTGTCATTACATTCCATATACAATTTGTGCAGTTTCTAGTTTCCACATTCATACCCTCTATTTTTTTTTTCATCTCCTTCAACAAACACCGTGATATTCACCATAACATAACCCATATTATCTAGTACACATTCCCACAAGACTGAATTGTGAAAGAAAAGATAGAGAGAAATGCTCCCAAACCATGTGACAGTAAGTAAAATTGAACTTAAAAACAATTTAACATGTATACAATAAAAAATGGCAGAAAACAAAGTCAATTAAATTACTGATACACCACCTGCTCATCAGAAAACCTTTCTGAGAGAGACGATACTGATCCTGAACTCTCCGTTTCACCCGGACTTTTCTCCGATGACTTCCTTCGCCATAACCAACTCCTCCTGTCCATTTAAAACACAACCAAAAACCAGCAGCAGCAGCAGCAGCACAATCACCTACCTCACTCCCTCAAATGATTTCACCTACAAAATCATCAAATCAACACAGAAACTCATAACCACTGGATCTGCGAAAAATCTACACTGTAATAAATCAAGTATGAAATCTCAAATGCCAATAAAAACAAAACAGAAAATAAGGTAAAAACAGTAATGAAATGCAAAATATAGTAATAATAAAAAACAGAAGGTGGAGTTAGTTATGAACTTTGCTTAGAATTCAATTCAATTGAATATTCATATATCTATCTATCTACCTCCATTTTGAACAAGTGTTGAAGCTTCCCAAATAAGGATAGTGCTTTGAATTGAAATCACCGCCACACTTTATTGTTATTAATATCACCATACGTCAAAATTAATATAAAAATTGAAAGATTGAATGTCTTTTACTTCACACACAGAATTGTAACAACTTATCTGACAATTATTACACACCTACCATACTAAGGATTCAAAACTGAAAAATGTGAAGTTGAAAGAGACATGAATGAGGGATATAACTGTACTTTACCTTCTACTACACATTGCAGAAAACGAAGATCGGAGAAGAATGTTACTATGTCAGAAGAATTTTTCAGAGTTTAATGAACATTCATATTCATAATAATAATTCATTTTTTTAGAAATATTATTTTACACGTTTCTTGGTGACAGAAAATATATATTAAATTATTAAATATATAATGAAAAAGAATAAAGAAAGAAATAATGTGTGTGTGAGAAGAGGATAGCATGAGTGGACCATGTGCAAGGGAGAGAATAAAAAAAAACAAAGACAACGAAAAAGTGCAATGGTGAGTTTTAATTATTTTTTGTTTGTTTTATTTACTTTGCAGAGATTTGGTGTGTGATAATTATATTGAATGAGACTTAGGTTGTTGTTTTTCTTGTTGTTTGTTTTTGTGTTTTCAAATGAAGAACGCGTTATTCCCGCCTATTGGTCTTGTCATTTCACTACACAAAAACAGTAATAATCTCTTTATTCTTCCATTTTTGAATATATTGTTGCTTTGTCCTCTTCACACACAAAATGACATGAGTGAATGAATGAATGAAAGATATTGATGTACTACATATTTTGGTTGTATTCTTGCATAACCTCTGCTTTAATTATTCTACTCTTTTCCTTTTTTTAGCTAAAAGGATATTGATTAATAAGTTTTGACATAGTATTAAGTGGTTTTCAAATATTTTAGGTTAGTTGGAGATTTGCTTTGAGTTAAAATTATATTTTGTGAAATATGAAATAACTTCTTGTATTTTAAGCAAATGAAGAGAATTCTTGTTCATCAATTTGTGTTGACTAATAATAAATGTTTTGTGATTTTTTAATTTTTTTTCTTTCATGGTTTTTTAAGAACATCGTGGTCATATTGTTGATGTAGTCAATTTGAAAGCATGGTTACCATGTGGTTTTCGATAATGAATAACGTCTATTAGGTTCATCTTTTGAAATGGTAAACGCTTAAAATCGCACCCACTTTATTATTCATATAAGTCGTATATATATTACATTTCAATTTTTCAAGAGGAGGTCTTATCCACTTTGCCAAATTCGGCTCCGGCAAAGGGGCTCCTATCGTTGCACTGTTTAATTACATGCATTGCCAATGTTGAAGAAATATAGTTGCACGATAATAGATTAATGTGGCATCCTCTTCTACATCCTCGTAAAGTTTCAAATTGCGACCTTTCACTTAGGTTCCACAAAGCAATGCACCACATAGTTGTTTTGGTAAAATGACTTAAATCATATGACGGATTAAGTACTACACCACTACTTGTCATTTATTCGAACCTTATTTTAAAGAGTATATTATTTTTGGATACAAAGAGAGTATATGTTTAATATTTCTATCATTATTTATCTAAGTTTTTAATTATATACATGATGACTAGACCCCAGTCATCACAAAAATTTAATTGTTTTCATTTTTTTCTTCCTTAAAGTTGGTTTTTTGAATGAATTCATCATTTAGATATAAGAATAACAAAATTGGTCATTCCATTCTATTTTGATCCATTTCACGATTAATTTATCCGAAGCTGAATATACTTATCAACTTGAATGGTCGAGTTCAAACACTAACCTCATCCCTTAACAGGTTGGCATGTTGTCCGGTAAAATAATTTATTTTCTAATCCACATGTCATAAGTATAACAACACCAATAACAACCATGAGCTTGTTAAGAAGCACAACAACGGTCATAGTTTAGAGAGAGAAAAAAATGGTACCAGCAACATAAACAGTAGCTGCCAAATAATCAAAACAAAATGATAACGTAGTTTATGATTAGAATCTATGAGTTTGTTCATTTTGAGATGTCAGGTTCGAATATTCTTGTGCTAACAATTTATTTGTTAGATCAGTCTAATATTGAGTTTTGTCATGTGTTCAATTGACCACTCCGCTAATGAACGACGATTGTGAGATTGATCTTCTGAATTAATCAAGATACCAAACTTAAAACATATAGGTTTAATTAAGTAAAAAAATATAAAAAAAATAGTCCATGCTTCTCGAACAAACAAAACAAAGCCACCAACAAATAAACTTAAATTGTAAAAAAATAAAAACAGAAAAAAGCTAGCTAGAAAAAATTTAAATAGGTCCATCGGCTCGTCTCGCACCCCATTTTTTTAACACGTTAAATAGGATGGGTCAACTTTAATGATCGAGCTCAAAATTTTAATTCGTTGCATTTAAAATAGTGGGTTACCCGACGAATTCGACTTGTTTTGCAACCCTATTCAGATATGGAAAATGATCAACCAGTGATTGTTTTAATTAGACACCTAGTTTATGAAGGAAGAAAAAAAAAATGACAGTCTTATAGTTTAGGAGCAACTTAGATAAATACACAATAATTTGTTTGACTTCAGAGCTGTGTTGTTCTATCACCGAGCTGTCAATAATACAATAGTGGAATTATGTGTACTCCTAACAATAATGGAATAAACAAATACCAACTTCATTAATAAAATACATCTAAATTATTACCTAACAGAACATCTAAGTTATATATTAATGATATAAATATTGAATTTTAGTTATTTTATTTACCTAATCAAATTATCTTATTATCATTTTGATCTATATGACTTGCATTTTAATTTATTTTTTATTGAAAATTTTAAGGAATAATGATTAATTAAGGGTCCATACTCTATGATCTATCCATATCATAGTATCTCAAAACTAATCTAAAAGTATAAAATAACTTAGTCAAAAAAATAATTAAAAATAATACAATAATAGATGTGTACTGTTGTCTGTTGAATTGACAAATTTCAACAAAAAATTTTGAAACTTATAATATACTACTTGATAACTCAACTAGTTTAAATTTAGGGCTAAGAAATTGAATGTTCAAAATTTAAGTGTTAACATGAGACAGATTTAAAAAAGACTAATGGAGAGTTAGGTAACTCACATTGTCACATGAGACAGATTTAACCAAACAACTCTATTGTGATTATCAATACGATTAAGGAAGATGTTTCACAATCTCATACGTTCAATGCGATTAATCATTCGCAGTAAAGAAATGTGATAAAGTATCCTGGTTGTTCTATATATGGTGTGAGGCAGTAGAAAATGGATCTCTCTATGCTTTTCTTCAACACATGATATTTGTCTTTCTATACAAAAAAAAAAAGAAAGAAAAAGGAGCGGATACATGGGATAGATATGCGAAAAAAAATTGATTAGAGTCCTAGAGAACTAGATGACTAATAATAAAATATATAATTAACCTAAATTTATTTCTAACAAAAAAGGAAGATGTCGACTAGTACAAAATCTATTATGTAAAAGTTGTGTCAATGAACATGATGAATGAATGCACGCAAATGATGACCATATGTAGTTACTTTCGTTACAATTTTTCATTTGTTGCCCTGTTATGTTTTAATTTTCTTTAAAAAAAAATTGGTGAAGGATATTTTTTAATTTTTAAGAAGTAAAACTAACTCATCAAAATTTATACTAGATAATCATAGCAAAACTAGTTCGTCAAAATTTGCATCGAGTAATCATTTTATCCTCGTGATGTTTTTGAACTTGATACATTGAAATATTGAAATGTCAATGTTATAAGCTCTTACCAATTGAGCTAGTACATCAAGTGTACTTTGTATCAATTTAGTTACAATATTGTTGTACTTTTTTCTTACTTGACTTTATTAACTCATCAATATTTTTACTAACATGTGATGATGAACGAAAGACCACATGAATCTTCATAAAAAAGAACCCTCATTCGATTTCTAAAAATATCCAATTAAAAGGTAATCAAACTCCGATGAAAAAACTAAATTTTATGTACTCATACCTAGGAATCAAAGATCCTAATGAAATGTGTTAGGAGAAAAAAAAACATTCATACATACCATGTGATGAAACACTTTGCACCTAAGGTGTTAAATATGAAATCCTACTTGTTAAAAAAAATATGAAATCCTACTTTTCTTTTTATTTCAAATATAATGTTGTGAATTTTCAAACCTATTTAGAATGGTCTTATGGTATTATCTTGAGACTTAAGAGTGTGTTCCTCCTTAAATTATCAGGTTCGATTCTCTCCGATCAAATTGGATAAGTTAATTTAGCTTCTTCAAATCAAATATCAAATTCAGTTAATCCATTTGTGTTTATTGAATTTGAGTAATCATTAAGTTATGTGTGTGTTTGTGTTAGCTTTTTTCATAAAATAAAAAAAAAATAGCTTTCTTTACTTTTCATGTGTTTGTTTAGGATTTTTCTAAAAGAAAATTTGATTTTACTAAAAAAAACATTTTTGACTATTACACGTTGGAGATTGAGTGTCCAAAAAACGAGGATTTATTAAAATATCAAGTCATAATCATGTTTGGATGTTGCTATTGGATCTAATCGACCTTGATGATTCTTATTTATCTATTTTATTTTTCAAATTGCCATTTCTTTGTTCATTCAAAAAAATACCATTTATTAATTCTTATTAATTACTTTTTTATTTTAATATTTTTTGACAGTGAACAACCTCACTTCACCCCTCAAGAAATCTTTGAAGGTGAGAAATCATGTTATTTGTTAGTATGAATTAAATTTCTTTCGCGCACTGCTGTAAAGACAAAACCATTGAGTCAGTAAGATCGTAATCAGTAGAAAGTTCTCTCAAAATATTTAACATCTCTATATTTATAAGGCTAAATTCAAAGCTAGTTAAAGTGCAAGAAATCTTTTACCTCCTCAAGTTTTTTTTTTTAATATTGTTTTGTTCTATCTTTATCTCTATAAGAAAAACCTCTCTAACCTCTCAGTAAATTTCCATCACCGCCGCAACTCTCTCTCACCAAATCCAAATTTTTTGCTTCCAATGTAGGGTTAACAAGTGGTGGTGCGACGAGGCTCCTCCATCTGCGCCACCTCCTCCCCCAAGGTTGTTTTGCTTTGTATCCACCGACAATCTCCCGTTCACTACTTCTCTATCGTTGTCGTTGCTGATGCGCCCTTAACAGAGCGTCACCGATGCCTTTGGTGGTGATATGACAGGTTGGTTCTGGTTCATGTTTCCTGGTGGTGGCTGGCGGATTTTTCGATGGTGGATCGATCGTTGAATCAGGGGTGGTGCTTTTTGCAGTTTTAGTTTGGCTCCTCTTGTCTTCACCTTGCACGACCTCCGATCTCTTGTTTCTTTCAGATCTATTTTGTTATGTGTTGTTTTTTTGTTTATGTTGTTGTGTCTTGCTGATGTTCATAGACTGGGTGGGATGAAGTTTGCCCTTTTTGCAGTAGATTGTTCGTAAACCCGAAAGGGCTTTGTGTGTGATTCAAAAACCATAAAGGGTCTGGTTACTCACATATTGGACTCATCCCTTGATATGAGTTCTTACGAGTTGCATTGTTCAAAAGAGCTTTTTATGCTTCCTGTTGATCAATGAGACGTTGGCAGATTTTGATACCGTGTGGACGGTTGATCCATTCACCATATTTAAACTCTAATCGTTCTATGCATTTGTACACTTTTCATACTTTTTTGTAACATGGTTTCACGCATACACGGACTCGCTGGGTTGCGCATGTGGTTTGGATAGACTAGAGTTAATCCATTTGAATTGATATATCACGATGTATTATCGTTCAAATTATTTATGAGTTAGATATAATGTTCCTAAAGTCTTTATGTCTCTTTCTTTTTATTTATTATATTTTTATTATATGAGGGAAAAAATGATTAATTTAACGTTTTATTTAAAAAATGATATATTTTGATTTTTTTTAAAGCGATATATGAAAAAAAAATCATATTCATTTTCTTAGAAAAAAAAAACTACTTACTCCATTTGTTATAAACAAATATTATATTTTCAAATACATTGAATCATCGACATATTTCAATTTCATTTATAACTATTTTTTCCAATTATAAACCTATGGTATTTTTTTGAGGGAAAACCATTGTACCTTTTTTTTCTTCCAATATTTCCTTTTAACAAGAATCCATCCACAAAGTTGGGGATCCATGTCCCGACAATTGGACACATACAAACCACAACTCAAAAAACATTTCTATTTTTACAAGCAAAACAAAATCCAAATCATGTCCAATATACTCATTTTGTTTCAAAATTTAGCTTCACCTTTTTCGTTTTAATTTCTAAAAAAAAATGAAAATTGGTGCAAAATGATTCTCTGACTGAGATATGATAAAAAGGATAATAATAATAATTTAAAAAGATATAAAATATCGTAATTAAAAAACTAAAAAGGAAGAAGAAAAGAAAAGAAAAGAGAGAGGAGAAAGAGTTTGATGGTGGTGGCTGGTGGAGGAGGAAGAAAGACAGAAACAGAACAAGAAGAACACTAACCTCTGTCTCTGTCTCTGTCTGTTTGAAGAAAAAAAACATGAACGGTCTTTCGAGGAGGAACAGTGGGACCCACAAAAAACCTCCTTCTATGTCCAAAAAATTCGAAAATGGAATCCACAGCGAACCTTCCAGCAAACCTTCTTCTCCTCCTCCCGAGTAATTCTTTTTTATTTTATTTGTTAGTTATTTAGTTAATTGAATCTAGAGTTTTTGATTATGATTGTAATATTGTTGATTTATTTATAATTATGTTTGTTATTATTGTTAATGAAATGATTTAGGTTTGATGGAGGTGAAAGGACGGTTAAGAAGCTACGGTTATCCAAAGCCCTAACTATATCTGAGGGGACATCAGTTTCAGATGCATGTCGCCGAATGGCGGCACGGCGTGTTGATGCTGTTTTGTTGACTGATGCCAATGCTTTGTTATCTGGAATTATGACTGACAAGG
>Ga0099826_10003708_pt1 | contig 10479 bp, 6 predicted proteins | sample Mtrugardesep15_FD_76830 | JGI IMG/M metagenome (GOLD analysis project Ga0099826, IMG submission 76830) | Root nodule microbial communities of legume samples collected from California, USA - M. trunc garden sep15 | ecosystem: Host-associated > Plants > Roots > Nodule | place: USA: California...
AAATTAACATCATCAAACCCTTCATTGTCTGAAGAAGAATCAGAAGGAACACCAGTTTCATGATCCAACATCGTCATATTTGCAGCATACTGATCACCAAAGTCATTTTTTTCATGATACAAAAATGGGCTTTCCTCCTCGTATTGGTTATCTTCAAATTGAAAACCAGTTTCATGATCCAACGTCGTCATATTTGCAGGATACTGATCACCATAGTCAGTTTTTTCATGATACAAAAATGGGCTTTCCTCCTGATATTGGTTATCTTCAAACTGAAAACCAGTTTCATGATCCAACGCCGTCATATTTGCAGCATACTGATCACCATAGTCATTTTTTTCATGATATAAAAATGGGCTTTCCTCCTGATATTGGTTATCTTCAAATTGAAAACCAGTTTCATGATCCAACATCGTCATATTTGCAGCATACTGATCATCATAGTCATTTTTTTCGTGATACAAAAATGGGCTTTCCTCCTGATATTGATTATCTTCAAGTTGCACGTTACCATATGAAGGATACATATCACAATCAATCAGATCAAATGCACTTCCAGAGGACTTAAACTTTACCAAATTGGAAATGGTCTGCATCCTATGAGGATGTTCAACCATCGATGACTCAACATTGGATGAAGAAACTGCAGCACGGAGACGCTTTAAAGAGGGTTCCACTGGTCTGCCCAAATTAGATGGCCTTGAAGCAGCGACTGCATCTCGAACGGCAAACTGAAGCAGCCGTCGAGGAGCATCAATAGTTACTTGTGAAACTGAATCCCTCTGCCAAAGTTATTTGGTAAGCTAGATGCTTGAAAGCATAAAATCAAGATGTATTTACTCACTTATACAAAAAGAAAAATGGGCAAGGAAAATAGCACCGAGCTAAAATTTTATTCAAATAGGATATAATTTATTTGCATGTCATTGGATCTAAAAGAAAACAAGTATTGCTAAACAATAAGTGATGGGGGCTAATTTATTTATTCAATACATTTCCAAAGTGCAAGAATGCAGTGTCCAAAGCAAGTGAAAATAAAATCACTGAAAAAACTATTTTCCACATGTGTTGCGTAAACATATCACTTATACCATACATGATAAACCCATTATTACTGTTGAAACTTACTAGAAGAACTAGAATATAAATGTCCGAGAATGATATCATTAGTGGTTCAAACCTTGGTCTTCTGTTGTTCAACAGCACAACCCCTCTTCATAGTCTTCTGTTGTTCAGCACAACCCCTCTTCCGAGTCTTCTGTTGTTCAACAGCACAACCCTTTTTCCTCTGAATAGGTGGTGTAAGAGATGGTGCCGTTGGACCACGGTTGACTTTAGATTGGTCTTTTTTGTCCAAATGCATGTTGTCAACCACAAAGCTCGGCAGGGGTGGTGCTTCAGCATCTCTGCCCACTAACCCGTTCCAATCTTTGTTACGGCGACTTCTAGACTTTACACTTTCTGACTTTTGATTCAAACTCTTAAAATCATCATCGCCAGCTTGGACCTTTGATACAACCTTGCTTTTGGGAGCTTCATCTTGCAATCCCTTAGGTTGTACATATAAATCTATATTCAAAGCCAAATGATCCCACAGCCTGTTAACAAGACACGCATAAAAATTAGCACAAACAAAGAATCATGGTTGTACTTTTAGGTACTGTATTGCTTGCACTGTCATTAAATTTACTGGTATCCGTCAAGATGGGGCTAAAAAAAAGTTACCACTTACCAGGATACAAAAGAATCACTGTCATCCCCCAAAATAAGATTCAAATCATTCTTCGCTTGATTTTTGCTTTTACCATTCTTCAGTAATACAATAACATAATCCTGCCAGTGCATTAGGTGGGTGAACTTCAATTCTCATTTGTAACAACAAATACTTTACATCATTAAAGTAAAATCCATCATACGGAAATTGTAATATCCCACAGTAATTCTCTTCAGCTGACCAACAAATCAACAAATGCCACATTTATAATATAAAAAAAGTTAAACAAAACGGAGAAATGCCATACTCGTTCAACTAAGTCTGACATGTACCAAAAATTAAATAAAAAGAGAAAGTTGTAATATGATATTTTTGTAATAGAAGGTTAAAAACAAACAAAATAGAGAATCAAATTCAAAATCAAACAGACACCTAGCTCATCGAAAACAACCTTCCCTGGCAACTTGCTTACTTATTTATCAATCATATCAAAAACAGAATCATTAACTACACTCAAATCCAAACATGGTTGTAGTGACATCATCTCCTTGTTCATTCTCACCAAAAAATCATGGCACTATAGGGGAAGAAATTTGTTACAACAATTAGTGGAATTCATAAAACCATAATCCATATATAGCTCCTATATTCAACATCTGAAGGATTAATTCATATACATGGTCAGTGTAAAGATTATTGTCACTATCAATCAAACAACAACAACAACCAAGCTTTAACCCACAAAGTGGGGTTGCCTACATTGATCAAATTTCGCCACAATGTTCTATCATAAACCATATTTGGATCCAACTCATTAATCTTTAAATCTTTCCTAATAGTTTCTTTGATCGTTTTTCTATGTCTTCTCACTACCAATCAAACATAATCATCAAATTATTAAAAACGTGTGACTTTAATCACAATTACTTTTAAAGTCAGCGGTTGTAATTTGTTGATAGCTATGTAGCACCTACACTTCTGATTGAATGGTGTGTCCTATGTCTTCACACCAACACGGACACATGTAATTACATTCAATTATGATGTTATTTTCTCAAATTATAATCAATGACGTGTTAAGTGTGTTAAGTGTGGTGTCTGGTGTCCGTATTTTTGTTTCATAGGTCGATAGTGTAAAAAACTTTGCCCTAACAATGAATGTATCAAAATGGAACTCGTCTATGCAACAATAAACATCATAACAAAACCAATCAAGAATCTAAAACATAGTTTGAATGAACACGTACCACAAGAATTTCATCAGTATCCCCCGTTAACTCCTTGAGTTTCTCATTCAATTTTTCCTTTAACACCGCTATTCCCTCGGCGGTGAAATTCGTCTGGAAAGACCGGTCATCGGAACGATCATTGCTACCCATCTCCAATTCCAAACAAACCCTAAATCAAAAACCGCGATGGTTTTTTTAAGCGTGAACGGAATAGGGTTGAGTGTATCGATGAGAATCGTAGCGAGAATCGCAGCGAGAATCGAAAAGAGAAGAAAGAGAAGAATGATTTTGAATTTGAATGGAATTTTCGCGAGAAAGAATGGTGAGAATGGAAAATTTAAACCCCCCAGAGAGGGGAGGGAAGTGATGAAGAACAGAAGTGGTTTCCAAGCTTCGTTTCTTATTGTACCCTACTGTAGAACCAAAAACATTGCGCAGCACGGGATTCTTGCTAAACTTTTTTTTTTATTGGGTGATCGGGGTTCGAACTCCGATCTTGCATATATCATGCATTGTCTTTACACTTAGGTAAGCTAACGAGAACTCTACTAAACTATTATTTTATGGGCAAAAGTTATTATGCATAAGTTATTTCCTTATGCACCCTGCATAAATACTTCACAACCATCAGATTTACGGAAAGAGAAAGGTTCAGGATCGCGAGAAAAAACAGAGAAAATTGATACCGTTATCAGAGAGATCGCGAGTTCCGGATCGCGCCGATAAGAAGGAAAGGAAAGTGTCGTGGTTGAAGAGCTCTGAATCTCGTCGGTGAGAAGGGGAATCAAGGATCTCGTAAGGTACTGTGTATCAGTGAAAGATCGGAGAGGAGGTGTGATCGGTGAAAGCTGCGACGGCAGTGGTAGTTGGTTCAAGTTGCAACGGCGGCTGTAGATCGGAGAGGAGGTGGTGTAGATCGGAGAGGAGGCGGTAGATTGATGCAAGCTACGACGGTACTGTTTCAGAGTGAACGCAACTTAGTTTTTTTTCACCTACTGGATCAAAGAAAACCATTAAGTACATCTAATGGTTTTGGAGTACAACTCACATAAACCATTTCCACAATAAAATGGTTTTGAAGTACAACTCACAGAAACCATTTCCACAGCAAAAAGGTTTTAGAGTCCAACTCACAGAAACCATTTCCACAGCAAAATGATTTTTGTATAATTTTATACAAAACATACTATAATAGGGGCGTTCCGGTGGTGATGATGATGAACGACGGTGATGGAAGTTTGTTTCTGGTGGTGTTGATGATGAGATTGAAGATTCCGATGGTTATGAGAGTTTGTTTCCCATTTGGTTCATTTTGTTTTGTTTTGTTTGGTTCCGCGTTTGGTTTCCTTTGGGGGTGTAGGAAGTAATTATGTTGGGTTACTTGTTAATGGGTTGGACTTATGCAGGACTTATGCAGGGTGCATAAGGATTCCTTATGCATGATAACCGCACCCTGTCTTATATCATGAATAGTCTCGAATACTTTCGATAGATCATTGCATAATATATGAACTTGTACTTCTCACTTTTTCATGTTTAAAATATGTGTTAATCAATAAAATATAAAATATTACATCATAATAATAATAATAATAATAATAATAATAATAATAATAATAATAATAATAATAATAATAATAATAATAATAAAGCAAATTACATTTTACCAGAAATACAAAATAATACAAAAATTAATGATAGAAAATAATAAATTTAATGCTTGTGATTTTTTATCTTATGATTTCAATATTTGAGTTTTTTATCTATGATTTCAAAGTTGACTTTTAGTTTATCCTTTTTCATGTCACGCATAAAACAATGCAAGTTTTCTAACTTTGTTTTTATCCATTACAAGACTGAGTTTTCTAACATTTTTTTTATCTATAATAATTTTGTTTTCTAAGTTGTCATCAAGTATATGAAAAATTTGGACATAGTACATCATGTACTAAAGTTGTTCTTATCCATTTCAAGATTTTTTTTATTTCACCTTAAAAAAAAGAATTTTTCTATTTGACAAATCAATTTCATGATTTGTTGAACAAAATTTGTGATCAGTCATCTCTTAGACCTAATTTATTTTTATGAAAAATGGCCTTATATTTTTATGGCTTTCTCTTTTTCCAACTTTTACTTGTTTCGTGTGTCTTTTAAAATTCTATTTTGCCCTTCAACGGATTCTATAATCTAAAGCATTTTTTGACATTTTCAGATTATTGAATCTAAACTTGTTCACAACACAAAAGAAAAAAAAACCTGCTATCAAATCATGTTTTATCTCAACAACAACAACATATTTCAACCACAACAAATATAGTAAAAAAACGAGTCTCAAGACATATGATTGTTCGCTCCTACGTGTCGTGGTCGCGTCTGTGAGCTTCGGCCTTGATTTGGGTCATTTTTGTGACTTTCGTGGACAAGATCAACAACTATATGTTTAATGGCACTAAAAAACCAGAAAAGATGCAATTCAATCAAAACACAAAAACTTGAGAAAATATGCACTTTAGTTGTTTGAAATGTCTGTAATTTGAAGTATTCGATCAAGTTTTGTTGAAAATTGACACAATGAGGAGAGATACCGATTTAGGGGTGGGGTGGTGGAAGTTTTTAGGTTAAATTTCGGAAATGAGAAGTGAGGGAAAAATGGATGAGCATTGCATATATAAAGGTCAATTCATATTCTATAATTTGAAGCATGCTTATAAGTTTTGAATTGTATAATTTGAACGGGACAAAATTGGAAATTTGATCGTGCGAGAAGCATGAAGGGTGGGATAAGAAATTTAGTGCTTATTCATCTCGTGGGCCTAATTCCTTTTACGAAAACGTGATTAATATTATTTTTTTTGGAAATTGATCTTTGGTCCCCCTCTATTGCTCACCAACCCTAAAATGTTTAAAACGTCCTTCATTTAAAACATTGAAAGTTACAAATCAATCCCATCTTTTTACGAAAATGGTCCTAATATATAGTTTTTTTGGCTCTTTGGCCCCTTAATTGCTCACATGCCCCCAAAATGCCTTTGTTTGAAAGGAATGTAACTCCTAATGGATATAAAAAATGAAAACACTGGGATTAGAAGGTATCTTCCACTGTGTATACAACAACTCTTAGGTTCATTGTATTTTGTGATTCTTATTAACCCTAATATATGCATCAAAAGATAGTTTTCAATGCAATCGGAAGATAATTTTTGATGCAATCGGAAGATGATTTACGATCAGTCTGAAAAATTTAGAGTTCGAACCTTGATCCATGTAAATAATGTCTTTAGTAAAAAAAATCGAGTTTCATTACCTCAAAAGTTCTTCATCCCTACTTTTGGTCTCTTCTTTTAAGTCAACTCATGTATATCATTGGAAATTTCAATTTTTTTCTCTGCTTTTAAGTCAACTCATGTGTATCATTGGAAATTTCAAATTTTTTTCCCAATCATGCTTAAAATAATTTAAGAATCTCTCCAAAAAAGAATTAATTTTTTTAACAAAACGTGAATTAAATATGAAAATATAAAAATTTATATTTAATTCATGTTTTATAAATAATGTCTCTGGTATCTACCAATTAAACTCTAGTTATGGGACAAAGTAACTGTCATTTTATTACATGTTTATGACAAGTATGATCGTATTCTTTCATGGTTAAATATGTCATTGGTTCATATAAGTATTCCAACGTATGACAAGTATGATTGTATTTTTTCGTGGTTAAATATGTCACTGGTTCATATAAGTATTCCAACGATTTGTTTTATTCCCAATAAATAAATTTCAACTTTTTTTGTGGTGGCTGAGGTTTGAACTCTAGACCTTGCATATATGATGTATTGTCCTTATCAACTGAGCTAAGCTCACGAGGACAATAAATTTCAACTTTTATTCCCCCAAAAGTTTTCCGTCAACACTTTTGGTCTATGCTTTTAAGTCTACTCATGTACATTATTTGAAATTTTAATTTTTTTTCGCAATCATGTTTAGAATATTTTAAGAATCTCTCCAAAAAAGTTTTTTTTTAACAAAACATGAATTAAATACAAAAACATAAAAATTTATATTTAATTTATGTTTTCTTAAACAATTCTAATTTTTTAGGAGAGATTCTTATAATATTTTAAAGAGTTATTTTTTGAAATAACCCTTGTAATATACAATAAGTCTATAAATAGCCCATGTAAAAGTAAAAACATAGATTTTACCCCTATAATTTAAAATCATTTGGTTCTCCACACTTAGTCGCACATGAGGGGCTGATATGGGAACACTTGCCACATGGCAGCATCCAAGTGAGTTATTTGGTGATGTGGCATTTTTATATAAAAAAATAATTTTTTTCTTCAAATAATTTTTTTGTTAATATTAATTGAGAGAATGAAATAAAGGAAAAAAATAGATCATTTTAACCTCAGACATAAAGACCAAAAAAAGTTGTCTAGAGGTCGAATTTTTTCATGATTTTTTATACGCTTATTCAAGACATTAAAATAAGACATCCCACATATAATTAGAATTTTCCGACGAGGATCAAATTAGTTATGAATTTTAAAGAGACGAAAACTGAAAAACCAAAACAACATAAACCTCGATCTAGAAATCAAATTTTGAGTTTGTTTTAAAGAGACCTCTATATAAATACAAGAGAGGGTGGGTCTGCAAAGTTTTATAACATTTTAAAGACACCCCAATTTATTTTGATTTTTTTGATCAAACGTCTAAAATCACAATTTTATTACAAGTAAACATATACTTACGGGTCATATTTTGTTTCTCAATTCTACAAGTAAACATATACTTGCGGTTGCGTACCTGCAAAGTATCAGAACTAATTATTTTAATTTAAAATATATATTTTATCGGATATTTATAAGATACTCGACGGATGCACACATACATTTATAAAATATTTCACATAGACGTATCTTGGAAAAAAATAAAGGGTAAAAAAGTGAGATTGTGTTGTGAAAATTCAATAATATATATGATTCAATTTAATATATGAATCCCTGTAATTGTTTTTCGATTAATCAATTAAAAATTATTTTTCGTAAATGGAGAGAGAGTAAATTTTAATTTTTTATATTTATCACGTGTATTATTTTTTTGTAAATTGTGACTTTTATGATTATATAATATTAAAGAATAATCAATTTTTAATTTTTTCAAATATTTTACATTCATATAAATTTTAGTATAAATATTTTGTTAACGTATCTTAATTGAAACGTATATTAAATTTGAAAAATTTCACACATCTACGTAGTCGTATCGTATCGTGCCCGCACTATATATCCGGACTTGATAGCCATTATATACACGTTACATACACATTTTTGCATAGTTATACAGGGAGTGCAACCACCCCTTGAATTTGAGTTTGGACCCTCCTTGTTTCCTTTCCAACCCCTATAGAAAGAGGACACGAGCAAATGAAGCAGCAGTGACGGGGCAATGAGCGTGTGAGCCACCAAAAGGTTGAAAAGGACTTATAATAAGAAGAAGAATTCGATAGAAGGTATCGTGGTCAGATTGGGCGGCCGACCCCTCCTTCCTTGTTATTGTCACTAATGACACACTGTTTTTTCTTTACCCTTCTTTTTTCCTATTTTGCCCTTCTTTCTTTTTCGAGACAACAACTTAACCATAAAGAAAAAAGTGGGGTGCTAGCCAAATAAAATATTGCATTCAGCAGCAGAAGTTGTATAATGCAGCAAATAGTGGCATATGCAATCAACAACCAGCCAAATAAATATAATAAAATCACAATTTCCCATTGTGTTCAATCAAGCAGGCCAATAATAAACACATGCTTTTACTTTTATAAATAATAAATATTAGTACAATTAAACAAATACAGATGACTTTCTGAATGGAAATTTATTTATTAAACAAGAAAAATCAGAGGAATATGAATTTTATTTGACTCCTAATTTTTTTATGCAAAAACTGAATTTTTTTAACTAGATATCATCTGCGTGTAATTTTCAAAGACTAATCCTTCGAGTTTTATGAGACTCAAATAGACTACACCGTTATAAACTCTCTTCAAACGTTTTTACGTTGCTGTATGTCCATAGCTGAATTTAAACACAAGACCTTCGTTAAGTTATTTGAGACTTATGTCATCTAAACTGTCTTAGATTGTGCAAAAACTGATTTTGCTAACAATTAAAAATTTGTAAAAGCAATTATTTTTATGAAATTGAAATAAGTTTTTCTAATTAAGCAAACGACAAAGCCCTGAAATTGCACTAAGCTCTGTTGGAGCATGATTGCTGTTGTTGCAACTAGTCAACTACCGGTGATTGCCATTGTCAGCTATACTACATCATTATTCGCACAAAAAAAGTACCACTAGAGTTCGTTTAATAATATACTTGCATTAGAAAAAAAAGAAATCGATCACTATGTCGTCTGAATGATTTCCTACCCTTTGTTAGTAATTTTTAAAAGATATAAATACCTAAGAAAAAGATAAATATTCCTAGTAACAGTACTACTTGTAGGTTTAATTTCTAATGAAAAAACAACGTTGCCTTACGATGTATCAAAACCTTAAAATATTAGATATACAAATAAACTTTTTTTTTTTTTATATATTTAGTATTTAACTGATACACATCATATATTTGACTTCAACAATTCTCTCTCAAGTAAGAATGACTCACATCCTATACTTGTATCATCCGTTACACAAACATATAACATACATATGAATACTTTGTCAGAAAGACAATACTTTCGATACAAAGATTCGATATAGGGATCAACTTTTACTCTCTTTCAAGTCAAACTAGGACTCTGATACCAATTTTTGGATAGACAAAGACAACGTCGAAAATATAAACTTCCAACTTTTATATGGGTTTTCTCTACTTAACAAATAAAAAGGGGCTTAAAAGAAGAGACTTCGATGAACAATTCATGCGTGGTTTTCGTGGTAATATTGGTTACTGGAATATTCTTTACGCCGAAATCTTGACATTAATACATGAGGTTCAAATCTATTGGAAGTAAGATCTGATAAACATTATTTGTTACATTGATTTCATGCATATCATCTAACTTGTCCAACATGCAGATGTTACCATTATCAAAATGAGATAGCTATTATCAGAAAATACATAACTAATAATTGAACTTTTAATTTATATGACACTCTAAGAATGGTAATATGTAAGCTAACATTTTAACAAAACATGAAACAAAGTCTACAAATGATATGTTGATTGTGTTTGATCCTCTGACTAAACTTTATTTGTTATTGACAGCAGACAGTATAAACGTTGTGTTTTCTATTTTTGTATTTGTTTTTTTCTTATATAAAAAATAAAATAAAATTGTTTCTCTCTCTTCAATTTCGACATGAGATGCATGGAAATTACTCATTTTCTTGTTAAAATGACAAAATTCTTTTTTAAAGATAACTGTTACTATACAGGTGACCTAAATCCTACTAATTATTTTTTTAACAAAATTAGCTCACATAAAATAAAAAGTAGACCACGTCAAAAGAGAGCACAATGAGAATGGCGG
>Ga0099826_10003709_pt1 | contig 10479 bp, 7 predicted proteins | sample Mtrugardesep15_FD_76830 | JGI IMG/M metagenome (GOLD analysis project Ga0099826, IMG submission 76830) | Root nodule microbial communities of legume samples collected from California, USA - M. trunc garden sep15 | ecosystem: Host-associated > Plants > Roots > Nodule | place: USA: California...
CACAAATACTAATTTTAATGTATAAATGTGAAATGTCCAATCAATATCACCGTTTTTTTTTAAAAATATACATTTATGTCATCGATTTATTTATAAATTATGGTAACGGACAAGCATGCCCTTTCATTGAGATTTATGGAAGCTGTAAATTGTAGATTCCAACTCAACGTGAGTTGAGTCCATCCTCCAATAGAGGCACTGTGAATATGTAAACCAGACAAAAAAAAGCATCAATGTTGAATTTCGCTTTGAATTGCGTCCAAGTTCATCCAATGATATGGAAAGTATTAGTTTCTATTTATGTGTTTATTGTTCCCAATCCAATTATGCACCTAATCTAGATTCATCAGATCCTAAAATAGAGGAAATATTCATCTCTTTGCTAGATGACCTATAAACTACAGACACAAATATCATACACGACACATATACCGACACATCGATACCAATAATTTGAAAAAATAACACAATCATACATGTGTTAATGTCATGTCTGTCAAGTGGGAGCAGATGAAGCAATGAACAAACAATAAATTTCGACCATGCTTATTATATCATTAAAAAAGGAAAGCCTTTAGTTAACATATATTGCCAAATCGTTTACCTTAATCGAAATACGCTGACAAAGGACGGTTGTTTCATTGTTGGGAAATTTGTTTTAGGGAATATTGTTGTTATACTATAGACTGCAAATTTTTTCATAAAGTATGAAATAATACTATGAATAAATAATTTCCACATTTTCTATCAAAGAATAAGGTTACCTTTGTTTTCTCTTGGAAAAGTTGTAAATTTATGACAAACACTCCCAAATAAAAGAGATTAATGTCTTGATTTGCAAAAATATCCCGATAGAAATTTGTTTTAACCAAAAATACTAAGGGCCCTTAAAATAATAAAGGAACAACATATTCACTCTGTCAAGTTTAGCATAAATGAATAAAAACATTACCTTCACCTACATATTTTTTAAAAAATAACACGAATCACCGGTGCATTTCCAAACACTTTTCAAAACAGGATACAAATGAAAACCCAAATATTTTAATCAAAAAAACTTTTAACAAGAATATTAATCAACTTTCAGCAACATACTAGCACAGTTAATAAACCAACGACTACAAGATGTCCAAACACTGTAAATTTGAAACTACATCTTTTCAATCCTCCCAAGTATCAATACTGCCTAGAAAAAAAATCCAAAAAAAGGCTGTGTAAAAACATTCAAGAGTGAAGCCTCTTTTTTCTTCTAGCAGGATCACACATTCTTAATCCCTAAGCTAATTTTCCTTTCAACACACCTTTTGGGATCTTACTCAAGACCTTACTCAAGACCTTTTCATCAAAAACAGCGTATTGCTTCTTAATCTCGATGAATGCCTTCTCAGCCAGAGGGTCTATCTTGTCCTCATATTTGTCATACACAAAAGGAACCGTGTGCAACAGAACAAAAGCTGCAAATGAAGAATGTGCAGATCAGTGAAAATTCAGTTCATAACAAAGAACGTATAAAATCAGTTTGATAGGAATTAGTCTTACTTATGTAGAACAGAGTCAAGAAATTGCTCCAGCTCCCAACAATTGACAGAATCCACAAGCCAAAAATTACCTAACACAACATCAACAACAAAATCCTTAGCAGAAGTCAATAACATGGCAACAATTTAGTTCTTTACTAAATTATACTAACAGTAGATCATGAACCAAAAATGCAAGCAAACATCTTAGAAATTATTTAAGCAATTATAGTTGGCATGCATTTAGCCCCCAGCATTCACTCACTTATGAAGATTTCTTATGAAAATAACATTTAATATGCATAAATATATTGACTGGCAAGTTCACAGGTTACGTACAATGAGGAATTTCTTCACATCTTTTCCAGTACCAATATCACGCAAGGCAGAGAATCCTCGGTTGATTTCAATTCTCAATGCAGAAGCAATCTGCAGAAATGGTTCCTCAGGAAGATGAACAATTGGGATGTGAGGTGGAGTCCTACAAAACATTATTAGATATTCATCACATGAAAATGGTTAGATGGGAGCTTATTCTAACATGCACAACTGTGCTTTGATTCAATAGATCAACAAGTTCTGAAGAGTCTTACTTGTGAACAAAGGTATGAGCATTGGACCACAAAAACAACAGCGCAAGCACCAGAATCGAAATGTGACAAATGAGAGTAAGAAAATGGTATTCAAGCAGCTCAAAAAACACCCAAATAGCAGTTGCTGTCCCAAGTGTACCAGCAGATAACTTCTTGTTCTTCCACAAGAACACATCAGCAGCTGCAATTCACAATTGCACATCAGACAAATACACAATAATACAACAAAAATAAAATTTCAGCTCTTCTATTGGAGGTATACGTCATGATTCATGAACCAATAAAAACAGAGAACCAAATCAGCAAAACCATAACGCTAAAAAGAAAGAATCATACAATTCCACAAATTACCATGTTTTGACATCTTACATCTTACATAAAACACAATCCATAGATACAATTCAATCGACTAGTTAATAATGTTACAAAAACAAAACAAGAAAAAATATTGACTAGCTAACAAAAATAATTGACCATGATTCATAGATAATTTTTCTCGGGGTTAACCCTCCGATTCCTATGTAAAGAGGCCCTAGTAATCCAAAATTAGGTCAGAGGTAAAGTCTAAACAATAATTATTCTACACACAAATCGCACTCGTTTTCCCAACGATTCGCCACACATTAACAACTCAATCACTTAGTTCCATGATTCATAGATACAATTCAATAAACAATCTAACAAATAAACCACCAGGAAAAAAAAATTGACCACAATTAAATACTCTTTCAGATTCAACGCTAGTCAACAATAGTAAACATTGAACACAAACAGTAACAGATCTTCAATGTTACGCATAAATACTCAGAAATCATAACCAATCACAATTTTCATTCACATGCAATATAATAAACCAAAATGTAGCATTCAAAATATCAATTTCTGTCACAGATCTCAACAAAAACAACTAAAACAGTAAAGATAGATAAAGATTCATACGCTTTCCGCCACCGAGGACGGAATGAACAGGCTTCTCCCTTCCAAAAAGGCGAAAAACCTTCTCCTTCACCGATTCAATCACCGGTTTCTTATCCAAATTAGAATGAGAATCAGAATCGGAGGAAGAATCATCCTCAAAGTGAAGCTTTTCGGTGATCTTCTCAAGCAACGAATCGCCGCCGTCACGATCCACCGTTACGCTACTTTTCTCCGATTCGTCAGCCATTTTTCAACAAAACCCTAAATCTCAGGAAAAAGGTTTGAAAATTGAAGAAAAAAAATTCACTTTCGGTTTTGGAGAGAGTGTAGTGTGGTTAGAGGCGAGAATCTCAGTGTGGGTTTTTATAGTGTTGTGTTTAACGAGGTTTGGTTCCGAACCTCAGGTTCGGGTGATTTTGAATCGAGTAAGAAAAGGAAAACGTGATAACGGCGTTTGTGGTTTGGTTTGGAAATTTTTTTGACACCGTTGACATGTTGACGGTATGCATGTGTTTACTTAACTGCTAATTCTGCTGCCTGTGTTAAGTTAATTTTTTTTAGAGGATATTCAGTAAAAGTTGTTACTGGATTTAGTAAAAAATTGTTTGGGTAAAAATTTACTGTACGATATTTTCCATATAATAAATATAAATATTATGCTATGAAAAAGGAATTGACATCTATAAAAAAAAAAGTAATTCAATGTTTACCAAAAAAATAATAAGGAAATTACGTAAATGTTTTTATTAAAAAAAGAAAAGAATGAAAATGGAATTAAATAAATTGTAATTAAGTTCAGATAATGGAAAATTTTATTATCTTTTCTTGTTTAAAAAAGTATTTCACTAAATATCAAATATAGGCTAAAAACTCTCTCTTTTTTTTGGTCAGAAAACTCTCATTTCTTAATTGTCATGAATATAATCAAAAAGTTCAACTTTCATATTTTATCCGTCTTATTTTAATAGTCATTTTTTGGGTTGTGCATAGTTTTTAAAGAAATGATTAGGTGAGTTAATTTTAGAGGTATTATTCATAGTATTAACAATCTTATTAATTATAATTAGTGATACTTAACAATCTTATTAATTAGTTGAGTGAAATTCAATAGTTTTTTTGAAGGAAGTGAAATTCAATAGATATTACTACCTCCGTTCCTTTTTAGTTGTCACTTTTTGACATTTTACACAAACCAAAACAATCAATAAATGTTACTATTTTTGATACAATTGTTTTTACTTTTACTATAATGACCTTATTAATTTAATATTTCATTTCATATGTTTCTTTCTCCTTAATAAATATCTAAGGGTAATACTGATAAAACAACATTTAATGTTGCATTGAACTTTAAAAGTTACAGTTAAATATGAACAAAAAATTTCTCTAAAAGTGACAATTAAAAAGGAACAGAGGGATCAACTTAACAATTTCGTGAAATTGTGTGATTCTTACTTCTTTTTTTTGGGAAACATGATTCCTACTTTTTAGTGATACACTATTAAGGACTTTGGCATTTTTTTGCGTGTTAGTCCTCCATTTCTTAACGTAAAAAGTTGTAGTAATCCAAAGTTCGACTTACAGATAAGTAAATTTAATCAAGATTATTTCAGCCATAAATGAAACTAGAGTTCTCCCAAATAATACATCGTATAAATAATTATAATGGATTGGTATTATAAAACTATTTACATCGAAAATATGAATAAGAATTCATAAACAAATATTTTACTCTATTTGATAATGTTATTCTTGAAAATAATAAAATGAGCTACTTTTGACCTTATAATTTGAACGAATTTTGGTTTAACACCTGTTATATGATTTATTTTGTACAGTCAAAAGTTACAAATGTCTATAATTAAAGAATTTTTAAATTTCAAGGTTGGAATCCGAAGTTTTTTAACACGGTGATAAACCGAATCTCGCCTAAATGGCAGAGATAAACACAATTTACCCCATAAAAAATAATGTCGTTTCTAAAATACATTTTAACATAGATTTTATTATGAATATACTCTTACTTTCTTAGAATAAATTTCTATAAATGTTCGTTTTATTTAAAATAAAAAAGAAACTATACTCAGTTGCATAGTCTTATTTTATGAATAATTGTGTATTCTTTTGTTTTGTTGTTCACATATTATCTTTTGTTCTATATAGTAAACCAGGGTAGAGATCTGCTAGCGAAAAATGCTCGTGCTAAAAAGAGTCAATCACGATAGAGGAAAGGTTCTGGTGTGAAGGAGATTGTTCTATGGCAAGGACAAAGAGAGCTTCAAAATAGATTAACACTCTAACGCTCAAGTTGGTGAGGGAGATGAAGAGGAAAGTGTGCGAAAAGGGGTGAAATTATGATCGTGTATTGAGTGTGACACTGAGTCATGCTTTAATAATCAAAGACATTGTAACCATCTCTTAGAAACCCTACACAAAGTATGGGAAGCCGCTAGAGATCGATCTGACAGCCATGATGTGAAGAGGAGTGCTTCTGAGCGGTGATGCATATATGAGGTCTGTTGCTGAGTCATGCTTTGCGAGGATTTTTAGTTAATGGGTCAGTTAGTATTAGGCTGACGATATGGACTTCAACTCAACCTTGAACATCTTTACTTGGGGTAAACATATTCGAGTTCGACAACCCAAAACCACATCTTAAATGAGATCATAAAGATATTTTTTAGTTTGCTCATAGGAGATCATGTTTATACAAAAAAAGAAATTTCTCCAACATTAAATATAATCACATCTTTGAATTGAGATTTGAATATTGATTATTTACATTGCGAAAGAATAACCTCCTCTATCGGACCAATTTGTTGGTTGCTCAACTAAATTTGTTTGATTTAAATAATTTTACATTTTCTTCGGGGATAAATAATTTTATTTATTATCTAAGTTAATTTATTTTTTATGTCATAATTTAGTTATTTGTTTGTTAAGTAGTCTAGTGACCACACTCGTATATTATAAATGTGTATATGCGGAGAGTTCGTGATTTATTCAAATTAACAAAGTATATCAATACAATACAAATTCAAAATCGCTAATAGCATAAAATAATATTATATATATGTCTACAAAAATATGACTATATTCAAGTTTTCAAAATATTTATGTCTCTAGATCTGTAATGTTGACGACACTAAGGTCATTGATTGAATATGTACTTGATTAAAGCTAGTTGTTTAACCTGAATCAATTAAACATCGTATTAAGATGAGAAATAAAAAATACACCACACAAATACGAGAAATCAAAACAAACAGAATCATGTTAAGATTACAAAGTCATAAAATTAATTATAAATCACCCTTTTTCTTCAATGAATATAAAAATAAAATGATGATGACCGAAGTTTAAAAAAGAGAAAAGGGAGTGAAAGCTCAAGAATGAGTCTAGTTTTTTTTTTGTCAAATAGTTTATTGGCTGGAGCTCATACATTTTAAATGTGGAGAAATAGGGTGTCAGAGGTTCGAACTCCTGCCCCTGCATAAATTATGCAATGTCCCTGTCAATTGAGCTATGGTCGAAGAATGAGTCTAGTTAATTCTTTCAACAAAAATGAATCTAGTTAATTAATTATTGTGATACAAATAGTGGTCTGCTTTATCGAAATAAAAAAATATAAAAATAAATAGTGGCGTGCATTATGAGTGGGTGTTGAGCCACCGGCGGTAACCACTTCCGGAGCCATGAGACGTGGTTACTAGCCACTGAAAACAACAAATAACTTTGAGTTTTGGACGGCTCCTAGTCCTAGCTTATATTTATTTATTTACTTTTTATCTTCAATTTTATAAATTTACGAAAATAGTCTTATTTTTAAAATTGAATCTTTTTCCTAGAGTTTAAGTTTAATATTTGTCGTAGTTTTGGTTGTAATTCATATATTAAAAAAATCCGTCAAAAAAAAAAATGGTGATATGTTGCGGTCAAAAAAGTGTGACTTCTCCTTTTAAATGTGTTTTCTCTTAGATTTAATATTTAGGCAAAGAGTGAACAACGCTCTCCCAATGCAATGCTAAGGAGGAAACCTTGACCCATGCCTTTATTAACTGTCCTAATATTAAAAGAGTTTGGTTTGGTTCGATGCTTGGGATTAGATTCCTGGAGGAAGAAACTGTTAACTTTTAAGGAATGGTTATCTAACATCATCATAACTATGGATGCAAGAATTACTATATAGATTGCATCCATTGCATATAATATTTTGCATGCAAGGAATTTGTGTATTTTTGAAGATTGAGATTTACCTGAAGCAGAGATTATCCGTAGAGCAGAGGTGTGTGTAAGTGAGTATCAGCTAGCCAATATCAACACTGTTTCAGTCTCAAGAATGCAGATTTACAACACATATTCAACTAATCCTCGTAATCTAAGGATTTCACACAATAATTTGGAAACAACTGAGGAGATTAAAGCTTACACTGATGCGAATTTATATGAACAAGACACATGGGGTCTGGGAGTGGTTTTCCGTGACAATTTAGAAATTGCTTTGGCAGCAACGACTTGGAAACTGATCCAAAAAAGAAGCATTGACATTACATTTCAGACGGTCTCGTTGTGGACGCTGCCACCTGACCAAAGCTATAACAACACTCGTTGTTGTATTAGAAGAATTGGGAGTTATACCTGTATCGTCTTGTCTTACAAGTGTTGTTGTTGTCGTCTGGTCATTACGAACTGAATTTGTTGATGTGTTGTTGCGACTATAATCTGGCATAGTAGCGTTAGCTGCATACCAATCCTCAATAAGGTGACAAGCTCGATCAACTACTGAGCGCATGTTTCTGTGACATCTTCCCAAAGCTTGAGATTTCTATGCTTCCAAAGGCTCCAGAGGAACTGCAAATCGTTGGCCAAATTCTTGTGAAAGCTGATGTAACAATTCAAAGATGGCATCAACTACTAAATTCCTTTCAAGAAACGCCTTATGAACCGCATTCCAAAGACCAGTCCTACGCCAAACCTGCACAGTAAAAGGACACTCGAAACAAATATGAGCAAGGTCCTTATGCAGACCATCACAACTCACACAATTTGTGGGATATTGCACTCCTTTATCTTGAAGCCTAACTCGGGTAGGCAAGCACCCACGACACATTCGCCAAATCAAATTCTTTACTTTTGGCGGCACTTCTAGTCTCCAAATACCAGACCAATATCCCGACCTCCGAAGGTGAGAAGCCTCCACCAACTCTTCCATACACAATCTATAAGCACTCTTAACGAAATATAAACCATTCTTCTCAAAATTCCATATTAACTTGTCATCCATCACCTCATCAAATAACAGTGTTCGAAGAATAGAGTTGGCTATGTTAGAACTAAAAACTTGCTGAATCACTTCCTGATTCCAGCCCTTGGATAAGGTATTCATCAGACTACTTACAGAAAAATCCCTCACAAAGTTTGCTCTCGTAATATTTCCATCTATGCGATCCCCATTCAACAACCATGGTTCATCAAGTATAGAGATAGAGTGACCTATACCAATACACCATCGCTTCCACCACGCACTATGAAGCGGGCCTTCAAAAACTTCTCCACACATAGCTAGGATTGTGACCTAAATTTGCCGTCAAGTAGCTTCGGAAAGGAAAATACCGAGCCTTGTAAATACTAGAGACAAGAGAATCAAGTTCTGTCTGAAATTTCCAACCTTGTTTTCCCAACATAGCCAGATTAAAAGCAATCAGATCTTTGAATCCCATACCTCCATGGTTTGTATGCATCGACAACTTCTCCGAAGACATCCAATGAATGCCACAATTATTGGGCCCCCCATGACGCCACCAAAACGAGTTCATCATCTTCTCAATAGTAGAAATAAGAGAAATGGGTAAAAGAAATATACTTATAACATACCACGGTATATCCTGCAACACGGATTTGATCATGACCTCATGACCTACCTTAGATAAAAATTTACTGCTCCAAGAATTTATCTTCTGCCAGACACGGTCCTTGAGATACGAAAATACCGCTGTACGACCCCTCCCGATCATCGAAGGAAGACCTAAGTACTCTTTTAGCTTACAATCTTAATTTCAAAGTTAATTTTGCTCTAGCCACACAAAAAAGAATTGATTCCGTCATAAACACCACTTTCGTAAATATGTAGAGTTAAATATGTTCTTTAGAATCTATAAAATTTTCAAAATCATTGATTTAAGCATTGTTATTCAGTCACTAATTTTTTTTCAAGTAAAATGACAACCTTGCTGCCACCAATTGTTTCTCTTATAGACGTTAGGAAGGTAATGGAGTTATCCGATTGTTTGAAGGGGAGGTACGTGTGTCAACCTTGGAGGAGGTTAAGGTGCCGGATCTCTGACAATGGTGGATGATCTCTGGGCAGTGGTGGTGCTAGACTGAGGGGGGATATATGTGCAAAATACGTTCCAAAATAATAGAAAGATGAGAGATATCTGAATCAGGGAAAGTTATACTTCTTAAATAGGAAGTTAACGAGGCTCCTTCATGGACCTTATGTCTTTTTGTCATAGGACAACGAGTTCAAATATTAATTCAGTCCGTCCAACATCCTAATAAATCAACATAATCGTGATCGATAAGCAGACCTGACTATTTAATTAAGAGGACTGAGTACACGAATAGTCTTGTATAAGTATGCCCATTAATACAGGTACATAGCACAATTGTAATCAGCCCTCCTATTTACAATCACTTGACTATCCTTGCATAGTATCAGCTCAATATCATGGACAAACTATTTGGTAGGAAACACAACCCTCGAGTGTGGTTCCAATGCTTCAAGTGAGTAGATAGACACAATTGTATTTGCTACCAAATTTTGCAGCACAAATATTTATAGGCACTAGCTATCATAAAAAGTTATTTGTCTAAAAAATATAAGATTAACAGATATTTTTTTGAACAAGCAAGATTAACAGATATTGAAACTTATATAATGTAAGTATTAAATATGTTATGTAGATTTCGTAAGTTAAATGACTTTCTATAAGCTATGTAGATTATGTAAGTATTACCCTACTCACTTTTAGAATACACTATGTTAGCTATAAAATTTATATTGCTTTCTTTCAAGTAATGAGACCATGTAGCAATACATTCAGCGAAATATGTGGGCTTGAGATAAAAGTGAGTAGAAAATTGATAGAAAAAAAACGAAGATAAAAGTGCGAAATATGTAGATATTCATATTAATATACTTAAGTAAATAGTTAATTTGTGATAACAATGTTTGCAGGCACAAATCAAAATAACTTGCATAGTACTTATATATATATGTTCTCTAGAGACTAAATTAAAACACTCTTAGGATAATCAACAATTGCCAGAATCATCTTCAATAAACCTATTCCAGAACCAATGTTGCTTCCATACTCTCTCGGTCATTTCTTCGATTGGTATGTTCTTCGTCTCAGGCACCAAGAAAAGCACAAATACGGACATGATCA
>Ga0099826_10003710_pt1 | contig 10478 bp, 3 predicted proteins | sample Mtrugardesep15_FD_76830 | JGI IMG/M metagenome (GOLD analysis project Ga0099826, IMG submission 76830) | Root nodule microbial communities of legume samples collected from California, USA - M. trunc garden sep15 | ecosystem: Host-associated > Plants > Roots > Nodule | place: USA: California...
AAGATTCAAAGTGGGTGTTTCCAGTCGTTCGCCTCATTAGTTTGCTTTTTTTGCTATCTTTATGTTTTGGTTTTCTTTTGCTTTTATGGAGGGTTTAGGTGTTTGTCCCCCCTCTTCTTTGTACTGTTTTCTTTCGTTTAATATATGATTTGGGTACTGCAGCAGGAGACCCCTCTGTATCCCATCTTTTGCTTAAAAAAAAAGTTTTATTATAGGAGACAAACCACAAAAGTGTTGCTCATTTGTTAGCAAGACCATCACTTTCTTTCGTTCGCCATCAAGAGTTTGATCATATCTTATCCTGTATTGAAACAACTTTGATGAACAATATGCGTTAAAGTTATTTCATTAAGAAAAAACAAAATTCTCCCGGATGTGTATTTGATTATTTCGCGGCAGCTACTAAAATGCTTATGGAAATTGTGGAGATTCACTAGTTCACTAGCACGTGTCTATTAACCGCAAAAAAGTGGTTCTTCCGTGACAAAAATTGATTTTGAATGAACATAATTCTAGTTAAAAGTGTGTCGAATGTAAAGTAATTTATATATAGATACACATGTAAAAATGAGTTGAATAATAAAATTAAGTGTAAAAATTACGTCTATAAAATGATGGATGAAAGTATAAATGGCCAAAAAATGTGATTTATAAAATGAAGGATCAAAATTTCATTAGAAAAAATACAAGGATTAAAATTATTTTTAAGCCTAAAAAATAAAGCAGGTGTATACCATTTTTTTGAATTGTACTTATATGTTGTTACTAAACGTTTAGTGTTGTACTTTGACACATGTTGTGCCGGGTGGTTCTCTTTGTTCGATTTAAAATATTTCATATTATGGTATGTTCAAAATAAAACAAAAAAAATTATTTCTAATTACTCGTGGATGTTTATTTATTATATTAAAAATCATACCTATCAAAAAGTTTTGAAAAAAATAATTACATAAATTATTAACATTAAAAATATTTATCTGTTTTATTTTTCTGTTACACAATTTATTTTATTGGGTCTTGTTAACAAGTGTCCTTAGGGCACTTGTTAAGAATATACAAATAGAAATAATTGGTAAATTTGAAGTTGAAAAAATTACTTTTTAAAATTCCAATGAATGCACTATTTTCAAAAAAAACTTTCTTTTTTAAACTTCTTAACGAGACACTTGTTAACATTTTCCTATTTTATTTACCTATTCTAATATTTTTCGTCTTTATTATTCCCTTGCTTGTTTGGTTGTTTTTACAAAACTTCCTTTTTCTTTTCATATATTGTACTTCTCCTTTCCTTTTCTTTGAAGATTTTACCTTCTTTTTTTTTTTTTTATTATTATTGAAACTTCCTATTGATTAGTACATTTTCTTGTCTCTTTTATAAGAAAAATTTGGAGAAATATTTGTCTAAAATATAAGAAAAAGTTTTGAATTTTAAGGTGCATTCATTGCACTTTTATACCCTTCATATTTAAGAGAAATTCAATTAATGCATGTGGTGTGAAAACATTTAATGTCAATATTATTTTAGTAAAAACGCTTTTAAAACTACCATGTTTAATTTGTAAAAAAAAAACTACCATGTTTAATGTTTTTTCTTAATTATGATAGTTTTTGTTCCTTAAAAAAAATTATTTGATCATTATTATAAGCCAAAAATCATTTTAGATTTTTGGAATAATTAATGTATTTGATCAATATTATATATCTGATATATCAGTTATTCAATGAATTTAAGAAATAATTTTTTGTTTATTATACGGCTAAATAAAATATTATGCTGCAAGTAGATGTCACTCGACCTTCTTGTCACTTCGCTTCCTAACGCCTTAGTCCAATCACTAAGACAACTTTATATCTCATAAAAAAGTTTGGTCTAGTTTTTTTTTTCTTCTAGATAAGCCAGAGATATGTGAGGTATCAAGGCGCGTTTGAATGTCAATACCCCCATCCTATGTCACCTACTCGTAATATATTATTAAAAAAAGGAAAAGAAGTATATGCATGAGGCAAACCAAAACCATTAAAAAAGCATCCTTAAAAAAAACCATAAAAAGCAATAAAAAATAAGAAAAAGCAAAGAGTAATGGCCCTAAAAGAAAATGTGTTGCTCAAGTGTCTTTGGGTTCACTCTTGGATCAAGTGTTGTAGAAGTTGAGTTTATTGATTTGTTTCTTTTGCTTCTTCGTTAGATAAGACGTAAAAGGGACGTCATCATCTTAACTTTGAAGACAACGATGAACTATGTTTGCAATTGGTGAAAAATGACCAATATGAGCTTCAACATTCACTTCTACGCTAGCATTTGAGACATATTCTGTCGTACCTGATGTTTCCAAGTTTTCATTTTTGGTTTCCAACTCCAAATCGGAACCTACTTTGTAGAAGGTGGCCTCACAATCTCATATGTGACATTATGTAACTCTAGGTGAAAAAATGTGTTAGATTTGTTCGTTATTTTGAAACATTTAATATGTATGTTATTTAAACTTACTTAAATTTTACTTTGAATACTCAATTTATATGTTTTTTAATTTATATTTGAATTTGGAAAAAATATTTAATTAAGGAAAATTTTATAACAGAAAAATGTTAAAAAAATATAGGTAGTTCTCTAAAAAAACTAATATAGGTAGTTAATTTTCTCGTTCATTTGATTATGATGTAGATTTAGATTTGAAAAATAATTGAATTGTAAAGAATAATTTTGTCGTTTTTTTTTTTATTAAAATATAGTTTCTTACGGTTAACTTTGGAGTTGCCTCCGACAGAGATAAGAATGAAATAAGCTATAACAAGTCAGAATTTGCAAGAACTAGGTCTAATATGATCAAAAGTTTCAATACCTAAGTCAAACTTTTTATTGATATAGTTTTTTTTTTAGATTGAGTCCGACCTTTTTGAACGTTTCAAATATGTAATATGACAAATATTAACAAACTAATAAATCAACGAGATTAAATTAAAATTTAAAATTTGACGTGATATCTAAAGACCACAACTTTATATGACGATTTATTTTAATTTATTATAAGCTTAATTGCAGTTTTAACCTCATTACTTTTACAAAGTTGCGATTTTGACCCCTAAGTAAAAAAAGTACAAAACGGCCCCTAAATTTTGCATCTGTAGCAGTTTTGGCCCTCTAAGGCCAAAAAAATAAATAAAATAATGTGGCACCTCACTTAGGGTGGCACGTCAGCGTAGACCGAGTCAAAATTGACATTGGGGGCCAAAACTGCCACATATGCAAAACGTAGATGACCGTTTTGTAGTTTTTTTTTAGGGGGTTAAAACTGCAATTAGCCTTTATTATATAATAATATATTTAAATATTTTAAAAAAATTAATGTAAACAATAAATTCAAATTAATGAAAATAGTTTTCACAAACACTTTTATAAAATGTAAAAAAATAATATGTCGAGTCTATTTAAGATAAACTTGAACAAGAGCGTTTGTAAGTCTGTCTGACCTAGTTCCATCGTGGTCCGTGAAAACAACCATCTCATGCAATATAGTGTAGTGTGTATCTTACTTGTTAAGTATAAAGACCCCTGTCTTTTTTTCTCGTTCTTTTCCAACAAGTAGTAACGCGCACTCTTTCCATTTTCCTCTCATACTCTGTTATTATAGGACAGTAGTCCATTGCTACTGCCAACCTCATTTATTTCCAAAATGCACCAAATCTCATTCATCATCATCGCGATCATCGCCGCCACCACCGTGATCGCCGACGATGACGCCACCGTCATGCAAAGCTTTCGACAATCCCTAAAACCTTCTCCTAACGGCTGGTCTTCCGATACTTCCTTCTGTCAATGGTCCGGCGTCAAATGCTCATCCGACAACCGCGTCACCAACATAAACCTCTCCGGTCAAAAGCTCGCCGGAACCCTTCCCGATAATCTCAACTCTCTCACTCAACTCTCAACTCTTTATCTCCAAAACAACGCTCTCTCCGGTTCTGTTCCTTCTCTCGCCAACCTCTCCTCCCTCACAGACGTTAATCTAGGTAGTAATAACTTCTCCTCCGTCACTCCCGCCGCATTTTCCGGCCTTAATTCACTCCAAACACTCTTCCTCGGAGATAACACCAACCTATCTCCATGGACATTCCCTACTGAGTTGACTCAGTCTTCTAACCTCAACACAATCGATATGAATCAAGCAAAAATCAACGGAACCTTACCAGACATTTTCGGTAGTTTCTCTAGTCTCAACAAGCTTCATCTCGCATACAACAATCTCAGCGGAGGATTACCTAACTCTCTCGCTGGTTCCGGAATTCAGAGTTTTTGGATCAATAACAATCTCCCTGGGTTAACCGGTTCAATCACTGTGATTTCCAACATGACGCAGTTAACTCAGGTATGGCTTCATGTGAACAAATTCACCGGTCCAATTCCAGATTTATCGCAATGCAATAGTATAAAAGATCTGCAACTTAGGGATAATCAGTTAACTGGTTTGGTTCCTGATTCTCTGGTGAGCATGTCTAGTTTGCAGAATGTTACTCTAAGAAATAATCAGCTTCAGGGACCTGTTCCGGTTTTCGGTAAAGATGTGAATTATAATTCTGATGATATCATTCCTAATAATAACTTTTGTAATAATAATGCATCTGTACCCTGTGATGCTAGGGTTATGGATTTGCTTCATATTGCTGGGGGATTTGGGTACCCTAGTCTATTCGCGAAGTCATGGACAGGGAATGATCCTTGTAAGGGTTGGATGTGTGTTGTATGTGGTGGGGGTAAGATTACGAAGTTGAATTTCGCGAAGCAGGATTTGCAGGGAACAATTTCGCCTGCTTTTGCAAATTTCACTGATTTGACGGCTTTGTATCTAAATGGGAATAATTTGACTGGTTCTATACCTCAGAATTTAGCTACATTGTCTCAACTTGAGATTCTTGATATCTCTAACAATAATCTATCAGGCGAGGTTCCCAAATTCTCACCAAATTTGAAGTTTATAACTGATGGTAATGTTTGGCTTGGTAAAAATCCTGGAGGTGGACCGCCTGGTTCTGCTCCTGGTGGAAGTCCTGCTGGATCGGGCAAAGGTGCTTCGATGAAGACATTTTGGATTATTCTTATAGTGTTTATGGTTTTGGGTTTTGTTGGTTTGGGGTTTTGGGTTTCTTGGAAGCTTTATAAAGGAAGACGGTTTCAGAAATTTGCAAGGGTTGGTAATCCTGAAAATGGGGAAGGAAATGTCAAACTCGATCTTGCTAGTGTTTCAAATGGATATGGTGGTGGTGCTTCGAGCGAGTTGCGAAGTCAGAGCAGTGGTGATCATAGTGATCTTCACGGTTTTGATGGAGGAAGTGGTGGAAATGCTACGATTTCGATCCATGTTCTTCGACAAGTGACAAATGATTTCAGTGATGATAACATTTTGGGAAGGGGAGGATTTGGTATTGTTTATAAAGGCGAGTTACCTGATGGAACTAAAATTGCTGTCAAGAGGATGATATCCGTCGCAAGGGGAAGCAAAGGGTTGAATGAGTTCCAAGCAGAGATCGGTGTTCTTACTAAGGTTAGGCATAGACATTTGGTTGCCCTTTTGGGATACTGCATCAATGGCAATGAGAGGCTTTTGGTGTATGAGCATATGCCTCAAGGGACATTAACGCAACATCTGTTAGAATGCCGTGAACATGGGTACACTCCTTTGACATGGAAACAAAGGTTGATAATAGCTTTGGATGTTGGACGGGGGGTTGAATACCTGCACAGCTTAGCTCAGCAAAGCTTCATTCATAGAGACTTAAAACCATCAAATATACTATTAGGTGATGACATGAGAGCAAAGGTTGCAGATTTTGGGCTGGTTAAAAACGCACCGGACGGGAATTATTCTGTTGAGACAAAATTGGCTGGAACATTTGGATATCTTGCACCCGAGTATGCAGGTATACAAAGCTTTTGGTTTTAAGCGTGTGCCTTAATTAATTTTAAAATCGTATATAGTACATTATTTAGTGATTATAGCTATAGCCTATAGGTACTGCATCAATATCATGCTCTAATGTCGCGAAAATTTTGGTGGTTTGATTGAGTAGCTACACAAAAACAAAAGTTGGAAGGAGAAAAAAATGTTATTTGATCCTGATATGTTTCTGAAACTTTTTGTTGCTGCTGCTATGCAATTTTATTTTTTCACCTGTTTCATAAGTATTTTTTAGTTGCATTGTGTTATTTGTTTAATTATTAGTGGTATATAGTTGCATGCAGACATAATATGTTGTGCCATTTATAAATGGTTAAAAGAATCTGACCTAGCTGGTCAACGACGGTCCAAAATTAATCTCCCATATCCCCATGGATGCGGCTTCGGTTCTCCCTAAAGCCGCTAAAAATCCCACTTGGTGGTCAACACTCCTCAAGATTTAGGTGGTAGTTACTCTGTCACCACTAATTTTTGTTGCAGAATTTGTCTTCCCAATTTGTTCTGCTGTGGCTTGGTGCATTGACTTATTTTTTGTTGAAATTCCTGAATTTTGAATGGTATTGTATTGAATCATCCAGCTGTAAAATTGGCAGTGTAAAATGTGCTAAATGTTGTTCACCTTTGCTGTCTTATCTAATTTTAAGAGTGTTACATTATAACATATGCTTCATTCTTGTTGCATTCTGTGTGATTGATTCCTTTTTATTTATGCTAGTCTATTCAGTTATTTATTATTTTTAACATTGCTTCTTGTAGCTACTGGAAGAGTGACAACGAAAGTGGATGTTTACGCATTTGGAGTAGTTTTGATGGAACTGATCACAGGTAGAAAGGCATTAGATGATTCTGTGCCCGATGAAAGTTCTCATTTGGTTACGTGGTTCCGTAGGGTACTGACTAACAAGGAAAACATTCCAAAGGCAATTGATCAAACTCTCGACCCGGACGAGGAAACATTGTTGAGCATATATAAAGTGGCTGAGCTGGCTGGCCATTGCACCACTCGTTCACCATACCAAAGGCCAGATATGGGGCATGCAGTGAATGTGTTGTGTCCTCTTGTGGAGCTATGGGAACCTACTACCCACACAGACGAAAGTACTTCTGCGGTTGACGATCAGATGAGTCTTACTCAAGCACTACAGAGGTGGCAAGCAAATGAAGGCACTTCAACATTCTTCAATGGCATGTCCTCACAAACACAGTCAAGTTCCACATCTAAACCTCCAGTGTTTGCAGATTCCCTTCATTCACCTGATTGCCGGTAGCCAAAATTGATAAATGAGACACCAGCCAAGGGCTTCTTCATGGCCCTTATAAGAGTGGAAGAATTGATTGAGAAAAATAATACCCAAGAAATCTGAATATTGTGCAGCTCTTTGATCTGGTAGCATCACCAAAATCACATCCATTTTATTTTATTTTATTAACTTGACAATGTAGTTTTTTTTGTCTGCTTTTAAAATCTCCTTTACTCTGATATATAGACCTAAATATATTACCAGCAAGTTTGATGCGCTTTATTGATTCTTATGGGTTTTAAAAGATTGTTGGAGCATTATTAGATCGTGAAGGAATTAGTTTTGGAGGAAGGGGAACGACCTAAAGAAATCTAATGTATTATATCCATTTTTTAATCCGAAATATGCATTTTTTTTTTAATTTCTCATAGGTTCTCTCTAGGGAAGTAAATCCTATTTTTTGAGACGGACATTAAATATATACATCTCTTTTAATTAAGTTTCAAACTTTGGTGATAGGCCTGTCTCTTGTGCTAAATGATACTGAAAAATTCCCACTCACAATTTTGTGAAAATCATTATTGAATTACCAAAAGAAGCAATATGTTAGCTATGGTCCAATATAATCATGTTAGCAATAGTCCAATATAATTAAGACTGTCGGTTGGAATTTATGGTTGGATGATGCAAATTTCTTTCAACTCAATCAAAGTTTGGAATATTTGGACTTTTAACCCTTTTGTAATAAAAAAAAGTTTAGAATATTTTTTTCTCCACCTATAATGTTGTGAAAATCAGTAATGAATTACCAAAACAAAAAATATGTTAGGTTAGGTAGTCCAATATTATTAAGATTTTCAGTTGGAATTTATGTTTGGATGATAAAAATCTCTTTCTACTTAATCAAAGTTTGAAATCTTTTTATTAGAAGTTTGAAAGACAAATCGTTTTTTTTAGAAGTTTGAAATCCAAGTTTTGAGAATATTCCTCCTTCAAAAAAAAGTTTTGAGAATATTCGAATAACAAATCCCCTTGATGTAGTAGGCAATGCTTATTTAAGAATTATTTATTGTATTAATAAAATTGTAATTTCATTAGTATTTACAAAAATATCATATTTTTAAAAGATTTCTAAAAATATTACTTAAATGTTTTTTTACACGCAATTTTAACAATATAAATGAAATAAAAACAATGTAATATTTTTAACAATTACTTATACAAATAAAAAGAAAATGAGGAAATCTAACTAAGAGTCTTAATGTCCTTACTTTGTGATAGGAAAGAAATAAAACCATTTTATTTTTTTGCTTTTGGTGAAGATAACACATCAAATGATCGAGATATCAGCTCATATATGGATGTTTAAAAATGGAAGAAATTAAATATATAGATAAGCATAAACCTACGTAAAGAAAAAATTTAAATACATAATTCTAGGTATATAATATAGTGAATAAATACAATGCCACTCTCACATATATTCTATAGTCTATACGTGGTCGCACGTAAGAAGAGTACCAAGTAGGCAAGTACATAGATTATTCCTACCTCAAAAAATAAGTACATAGATAATTCCTCACAAAAAAGGTACATAGATAATTTGGCTACAAAGCACATGCAATTCAATGAGGGTACGTGGGTTGCAACATCTAAAAAAAAACATTCATTCTGATTCTGCTTCCCGTATCAATGTTAAACTTGCGCACCACGTTCTGGAGTATGTGTTAGTAAAAAATACAATAGAGCAGAATTGAGTAGTTTAAAATGATTCACACATGGATTATGATTGAGATTTGATTATTTGATGATCAATTCGTGTTTACTATTTTATTGCTAGTGGCTTCTGATTTTCATGAGAACGTGCGCAGATGCATAGTATTTTACTTGAGAAGAAGATATTTGTCGCATGCTAGATCGATATACAAAATTTGAAGGAAACTATAGCAGTGTGGGATTTCATAAGTGTCATAGTCATGATGTACTTTTTCAATAATAATAATAATAATGTTTCCATATCAGCCGTACCATAATTTTTTAGCAGCTCACACGTGTGTCGGTGTCCTTTGGTTTGGTAGTGTGGAGGAACAGCTATTTTGGGATCGCGATGTGTACATATTACTGCAAAATCTATATTACGTGCACGTTTGAACAGTTCTTTTGGTTTTAGGTATAAAAAATGTCCAATAGAGCATATACTTGGACTTATATCCAAACATCCACAATTGAAAGGGTAATCTTCTCAAAAAATATTTGTGTGATGTTGTGCGTGATATCGAGTTTTGGTGATATTATATTGATGATTTTAGTGTATTTTATAAGATCCTCTTGCGGTATTTTATCAAGAACTTTAAATTTAACGATTATATTTATGAAATTCATATTTCATACAAAGTTATTAAAAGTGTAACATATACTAAGTTTGCAAATATATGTTTGGTTACATGAAAAAAGAACAAGGAAAAATAGAAGAAAAAAAATAGAAACTTCGTCCACAAAAATTAAAGGAGACTCCTACGATATCACCGCATCCCAATCCAAGATGTAACAAATTTAACTAAGCATGATATATCACATACAACTTTGTCATATAGAAAAACAAATGAGAGAAGAAGATATGCGATGTAACAAATTTAAACGTTGGTTGTGTGAAACTTCAAGAAAGGTGGATTTTTCTTATATATTGAACATTGCATAGTAACACACAAGAATCGGAAATAGGAGAAAAATTGCATAGTAACAACTTAACATGTATATATTGAAGCTAAAAATCTCCCATCTGCCCAAATTTTTAAGTCATGTGGATAGGTGTCCACTCAATATTCTTGTGTCAATAAGTGTTTTTTTAGTAGTGAGATAAGTAAAATAAGAAATATGAGACAAATTGCATATTGAAATAAGGAAGATAATGTTGATGGTGTCGCAAATCACATTCCTCGACACTTAACTATTGTGGCCAAGCATGAATTGAATGTTCATTCCCTAGTATTTAAATAATATAGAAGATAGAAGAAATTCACCATTGAATATTAACTCAACCGAATTGGAAAGTAAAAAAGGATCTCTTGATGATCAAGTAACCAAAGACGCTCATAAAATGCTAAAAAATAAATAATCCGTATTTTATTTACATTTTGGAGCATTAATTCATATATAGTCTAACAGTGAAAGATCAATTAGAAAGGGAGTGGTTATGGTGCATAAGGAAATCCTTATGCACCGTGCATAAGTCCCAGCACATTAACCACTAACATAAGTAGGGGGTAACCCCCTACTAATATAAGTA
>Ga0099826_10003711_pt1 | contig 10478 bp, 12 predicted proteins | sample Mtrugardesep15_FD_76830 | JGI IMG/M metagenome (GOLD analysis project Ga0099826, IMG submission 76830) | Root nodule microbial communities of legume samples collected from California, USA - M. trunc garden sep15 | ecosystem: Host-associated > Plants > Roots > Nodule | place: USA: California...
AAGGTATCGCCATCTTTTTATACATTTATAATTACTCAAATTACTCAAGTATACTGTTAACGAAAGATATAACGTGCATCATTTGTGAAATTGGTAGGAAAATTGATGTCTGTCCTAAAAGAAAGATGTTCTAACCGAAGGAACATTGGTGTGGAAGAATATAAGGGTCATGGAAGCTACTGTACTGATCAAGGGATCCAAAGGAAATCTCATATAAATAACTACCCTTTTTTAATAAGATTTTTAATTTGTAAATTATATAATCTCTACTAGGTGTAGTAAATATTATTCTCTTCATTGATGTATGGCTATAATTAGTAGCAACTATCTATCTCAATAGTTTCATCAATGTTGCACTTCAATGGGTGGGTTTAAACATAGTACATCGCACGAAGAGATTTGAATTTCATAAAGAAGTAAAAATTGACACAATATTATGACTTTTTTGAACACATATTTGAAAAAGTTTTACGCAATTACTCCCTCCGTTTCAAAATACATGTCCATTTTGAAGAACTAAATAAATTTTGTTATTTTTGACGAAATTATGTGTGTGTTTTCTATAATACCCTTAACCATTTATTATTTCATTTTTTTTTCTCTCTCTCTCTACAATAAATATATAAGCGTATTATTGACAAGACAATAATTAATGTTGCATTGAAACTGAAAAGTGACAAGTATTGTGAAACAAAAAATTATTCTCCAAAATGAACAAGTATTATGAAACATAGGGAGTAGTACATAGAAATCAATTTGTTATGGGTCTTGCTAATCGGTGCCCCTGGGGCACTGGTTAAGCATATCATAAAAGAGAATTATTACCATAAAAGAAAGTTATTTTTGACATTATTATAAATTAATTACACAACTTTAATACATTAACTACTATATAATTTCCTTTTTCATATCATTAACTAGTGCCCCGGGAGCACCGATTAGCATTTCCCATTTCTTATAGTTGAATTGGAGTGGAAACTTCTCATAATTTTTTTTAGTAATAATAAATACCACTTAAATTTTAAATATAAGTAGAAAAAAAAGTCAAATGTTTTTCTTCTAATTTCTTGTATTAAATTTGAAATAAATTGTACAATGGAAATTCTTCTAGTATTATAAAAACACACAATTTATTTTGAAATAATTGTGGTCAAACATTTATATAAAACATTCTTAAATTTAAGTAAAAAAAAAGGTCAAATTTATTTGGTCAAAATTTAGATCAGATACATTTGACTTTTTCTTATGACTATACTCACATGAAGCATTAAATAATAATTAAATGGAAACTCTTAATTAATTCTAATAATAATAATAATAAGGAACATGAGTATAAGGAACAATACTAATTTAATATTCATAATTAAAATTACTCATTTTATTTGGTAAAATTGATATTTTAATATTATAAAAACAATTTCTATTTATTATAAAATTTATAAGGAAGTAGTTAATATTTCCATTTAGTATATATCCGAAAAAACAAAAAATATTAAAAAAAAATGATATCCTTCCTTCCACGTCAATTTCCATTTGTTTCAAACTGAGAAGATACATTGTTTTAATCCTCTTACTTTTTTTACTTATTAATAGCCTCATGTCTTACACTTTCAATCCAAACAAAAATATATATCTCACTCAATCAATGGCTTGTGTTATGAAACTGCAATCCAAAACAATGCATTCTATTCCAGAATCGATTGAAGTTCATCTTCACCATAACTCAATGGCAAATCTTGTCACTAGGTTGGTTTTGTTAGATTCTATGCTTTTTCTTTAAATTCTCATTTTCATTTTCTGTTGATTAGATACATCTTTAACTAGGTTATATTTTCAAAACTTTTATATTTTGTCAAGAGTACAAACTTTTACATTTCGTCAATAATACAAAGGTAGAATATTTTATTTTGTGTTTTTTTAAATGAGGATGATTTGGGTGTTTTTAATTCAGATATTGGGAAAAGGTAGAAGAAGTAGACTTATTGAATGATTTGAACTTTCTGCAACAACATATTAAGAGATATTGATTTATGTGTTTCAAATACAATTTATGCTTTGCAGTGATCTGAAAGGCCTTTACGATATGTTAAAGAAATTCTTGGTGCATAGTAGATTCGGATTAGATATATATTGGAACGACTTTCTCGTTTGTGAGACTCTTTGAAGGCATAAGAAGGCTAGGTTGAATGAAAATTAAGTTCTGGAATGTCTGCCTCCTAGGAAACCATTGTTCTCTACGGCTCCTATTGAACTAAATGGTGACATATTTTTTTTTTCCAGGTATATGCATACTGATCTGCAATAAAACTCATTTTATTTTACCCTTTCACATTCGTGACTTAATTTTTAATTGATAAGAACTTTCCTGCATTTTTTATTTATTTTCTTCTATATTTTTAAGGTTTCGCGAGCTATTAAAGCGATTCTATGAAATTCAAGACCTAGAAAAACCCTTGCTACAAGAGGTTCTTGAGTAGGAATTTATCAACTATGGTTCGATGAATTAGGTTTCCCTAGGAAAACTAAGAGGGGATTGGATGGAAGTCAAGTTTGAAGCTCACTAGGGGGTTATGGTGATTACCAATTAATATGTGAAGTTGGTCCATCAGATTTCACATAAAGTTCATTTATTCAATGAAACAAAAGTTATGAAAAAGGAATCCCAAGTTAAGCTTACATCTTTCATTTCTGTCAGGTGCTTTGTTGTAACTTTTACCAAGTACCATAATTTAACATTAAGAAAGTTGATAGGTAAATTGCATCTAGAGGTGGCTGCGCTGGTGGATTCAAATTATGGATCCGAAAAGACTCAGACAAGACGGGGAAGAAGGAAATATATAGATAGCAAGCATATTTTACTTGGTTCGTTTTGAAAAATAAATTGCACGATTTATATCTTTCTTTCTTCCTTTTCTTGTTCAAGTATCTCCGTATTCATAATTTGGATCCACTAGAGCAGACACCTTTGATTGCAGTTCACCAATTATCACTCTTAGTAAAAAATTATGGGCGTTGGTCAAAGATACACCAAAGCATCTAACATAGGTGAAAATTTCAAGCTTAATAAATTGGGTTCTTCTTTCATAACTTCTACCTCCACTTGAATAAAATAAATTTCAATGGAACCTGTTGGATTAGCTTAACATATTTCGGTTATCACCATCAATCCCCTTGTGAACTTAAATCTTGATTTCCACCCTTTCTCCATTCAGATCTATTAGGGAAATCTAGTTCATCTAACCATGTGTTGATAAGATCGCTTTGAATCTCCTCTAATAACAATGGTTCTTTTAGGTCTAGAACTTAACAAGATCACTCTAAAATATCGCAAACCCGACAAAAAAGAAAAAAAAATGCTAGTCAATGCATCTTACGATAAAAAAATAAAAATAAAGCAAAAAGAATACAAAAGAGTAAAATAAAAATATCAGTTTCACTACAGACATGTATAAATATATACCTGAAAAGTGTAACCAATGAGTTCAATAAGAGAACTAAAGCACAATGATTTCCAAGGAGATGAATGTGGGTATTCCTTAACGTTTTTTACGGTCAATATCCTTGCTTTCTTAGGCCTTCTACATAAATTTTGAACTTCCTTAACGATTTTACAGGGTAGATGCATATCATTGACTGGACAAATTAACCTATTTGGAAATGAAATTAAGAGTGATTTGGCCAGAAATGTTAGGTATCCAACTGAGTTATATGACCATCTAAGCCAATCAATATTTATAATTTTTGTAGGAAGCATTGGGTACATCAGCAACTATCTTCAACCTCAATTTTGTGAAAGTAACAAGTTATACCAACCTAAGTCTATTGTTAGGTTGGTATAGCTTGTTATTGTCATAAAATTGAAGTTGTAGATAGGTAGATAATTGTTTATGTAATCATTGCTTCCTGTACAAATTATAAATTTTAGTTATCTTAAATGGTCAAATAATTTAGCTGGATATCTAACATTGCTGGTCAAATCACTTTTAACTGCCCTTTTAATTAGGTTAATTTGTTTATGCATCTGCCTTGCAAAATCAACAAAATTTATGTTATGTAAATAAACTAATTTATTCAATTTGAATATAGTTTTTATTTCATATATTAATGATATATATTTCATAGTTGATGACTAATTGGAAATAATAAATTATTACACAAATACTGGTTGATATTTTTTTTCTTTTCATATTGTGGAGAAATAATGTTCGGATGAGAAATGTACTTGGTTCAATGTATGATTACTATCTCTTTTTTGTTTTGAACAGCCAATATTATTTAAACAAACAATTCCATAAGAAAAGGAATTGCTGTCAACAGAAACAGAACAAAAATCCCAGCGTATCAGCTCAGGAGAGAACTTGCTAAAAAACAACAACTCCCTATAAAAACTGTTCCTACCGAGAGACAACAGGAAAGGAAAAAACCAACTGGGCCAAAATACTGGAACTTGTTGTCAGCCTCAACAGTTACACCAAACAAAAACTAACACCCGAAGCCTCCACCTGAAAGCTCCCAACAGCTGCACCAGCCACCCAAAAACTATCTAATGAGACATTCACGGGGGTTCCAACACCATTCGTAAAACAAACTCGGACCAATTTTAAGCCTATGCAAGCTTCAAGACCAAGAGATCACCTTAATCTTCTCCACCACCTCGTCAACATCAAAAGTCCCATTATTAAAGATTATGTCATTTCTAACTATCCAAATCACCCATAAAGACGCGTACCAAATTAACCAGAAACCTTGTCGAAGTTTTTTGTTAGACACCTCTTTCGACCAACATTCCAACTGTACCAAAAGATTATTAGGAATAATAAAATTACAATGGAGCCAACACATTATCCTTTTCCACACCCTTTGAACCTCCTCGCAATGCAAAAAAAGATGCACCTCCGTTTCATCCCGTACTCCGCACAAAACACAACTTCTCGAGCTCTCCTCCCCCAAGACCCCTCTAGCCGCCAAGTTGACTCTAGTTGGAATCCGGTTAAGAAGTGTAGCCCAAATAAAAGCCAATACTTTTGAAGGTGCCCGAGACTTCCAAAGATAACCAAACACAACCTTTTCTAGACCATTCAAATCCTCCTCTAGCGACCACAAACCTTCTATCAAAGTGTAGCACGATTTAACCGTGAAAACTCCCTCCTCCCCCGGATGCCACCTCCACTCATCACTTCCCACTCCTATTGTTACCCCTTCCAATAGACGTAACAAATTTTGAAGAGTAACACTTTCCCACTCAAATAGTGATCTTCGCCAAGTAAACTCCCAATTCCTTCCCTCCGCACTTCTATTCCACAACTCACCCACCTTAATATTCTTTTGGGTTGATAACACAAAAAGTCTCGGAAAGAGATTATGGAGAATCCCTTCGGGATGCCAATTATCACTCCAAAAACTTGTATTCATGCCATCTCCCAATCTACGTGAAACCTCCGAAACAAACCAATCATCTCCTCCCCCATCCCCTAAATTCATCAAGTCCTTCCACCAATTGGAGGAACCCTTGGCCTAAGAACTCCATTTGCAACCCCCAATGCCACCACACTTTCCCCATACTTGTCAACAAGCACAGTTTTCCATAAGGAACCATTATCCTCAAGGAGCTTCCATCTCCACTTCGCAAGTAAACTAAAATTTACTAGCCTAATGTCCCTCACTCCCAAACCACCCTTTGACTTAGGTTGACATACCTTCCTCCACTTTACCCAACAAAGCCTCCTCCGCCCCATCCCCCCTCCCCAAAGAAAATTTCTTTGAAGTGCCACTATCATCTTAACAACCCTTGCCGGCATTTTCATCAAAGAAAGATATAAGATAGGAATCGAATTAAGTACCGAGTTAAGAAGAACAATGCGTCCTCCCAAACTAATGTATCTATTACCCCAAGAAAAAAGTCTACGCCTCAATTGTTCCACCAAAGATTCCCAAGTTTCCACTCTTCTCGGATTAGCTCCCACAGGAAGACCCAAATACATAAAAGGCACCGTACCTTTTCGACAATTCAAAAAAGAACTCGCCATATCCATAAAATCCGTAGGCACGTTCACTCCAATTAAACAACTTTTGTGGAAGTTAACTTTTAGCCCCGAAACCAACTCAAAACCCCTCAACAACGCCTTCAATGTCCAAAGGTTCTCTACACTAGCTTCACCTATGCAAAGGGTATCGTCCGCATATTGAAGATGCGAAAGTGTTACCCCACCCCTTTTGACTTCAAAACCTTTAAACATGTTTCTATCCACCACATTCCTCATCAACCCACTAAAACCTTCCGCCACTAGAAGAAAAAGAAACGGAGCTAATGGATCACCTTGTTTCAAGCCCCTTTGAATATTAATCTCCTCCGTTGGACTTCCATTAACAAGAATAGACATGCTCCCTCCAAAAACACACACCTTCATCTACTCCCTCTATTTCTCACAAAATCCACACCTTTTCAACATATACTCCAAAAAACCCCAATCTACCGAATCATATGCTTTTTCAAAATCCACTTTAAGAATTAGACACTCTTTCTTCTTTCTTTTTGCTAGATCCACAACTTCATTAACAATAAACACTCCTTCCACCAAGTGACGCCCCTTTAAAAAAGCCGATTGAGAAGTGGAAATAATAGGGTTCATCACCTTTGCTAAGCGCGCCACCAACACCTTTGAAAGCAATTTATAAAGACTTCCCAAAAGAGAAATAGGTCTAAACTCCTTCACACACGACGGGTTCTTAACCTTTGGAATTAACGCCACAAAATACGACAACAAACCTCTCGGTAAAGCCCCATTACCATGAAATTGATCAAAAAAGATCCTAATTTTGTTTTTCACAAGGTACCAAAAATGCTTGAAGAAAGCAAAATTGAAGCCATCCGGACCCGGACTTTTATCTCCATCACTATCCTTCACCACTTGATCTATCTCCTCTTGCAAAAAAGGTGCTATCAAAAACCTATTACCAACATCATCAATTGAGTCAAAATGAACCCCCTCCAAAGTCGGCCGGACCCGAACACCTCCCTCCACTTGACTCTTGAAATAATCCACCACCACTTTTCTTATGTCGCCCGGTGTTTGGACCCACTCCCCTTCGACCTTAAGCTAGAGCCTTAATAGAATTCCGGGATGTTCTAGACTTCACACACCTATGAAAATATTTAGAATTAGTATCCCCTTCCTTCAACCATTTCGCCCTCGACCTTTGAGCAACCAAAGATTCCTTACTCTTGGCTAATCTCCAAAAATCCTCAAATAACCTCTTTCTATATGCCACCTCTTCCACCGATAAAAAAACCCCCTCACTTCTCTTATCCAAACCCTCTATGTCTTCCTTCAATTTCACCAATCTCCCATCAACATCCCCATACTCACACCTATTCCACTCCTTTAAAGTGGCTCTCAACCCCTTTAATTTTGATTTCAAGACAAAACCCATCCAACCCCCCACCACACCCTTTCTCCACTCCTCCTCCACAACCTTCTTCAAATTATTATTTTGAAGCCAATAGTTATTAAACCGAAACGGTTTAGGACCCCAATCATTTGCCTCCACCTTTAAAAGTACCGGGCAATGATCTGATACATCTCTCAGAAGAGCCCAAAACACTACATTACCCCATAAATCCCTCCAATCTTCCGATATAAGCGCTCTATCAATTCTACTCATCGCAACACCATTAGAATGGTACCACGTAAACTTTCTTCCCAAGAGATTTACATCCTCACATTCCACCATATCTACAAAATTATTAAATAATTGCAACTCTAACCTTTGCTCGGACGTTATCCAAGTGTTAACTCCTTTACGCTCCTCCCTTGCACAAACCGAATTGAAATCTCCAATCAAACACCACGCCTCCTCCCTCCACACTTGTCTCACCACACCAATACTCTCCCACATAGCCTTCTTTGATGTTAAATCACATTTCGAATAAATATTCATAATAAAACATCTTTTATTATGAACTCCCCAATCCACACACACCCCTACAAATCCATTCCCAACAAAAGAATGAATAAGCTTTGAATCCGATTTTCTCCAAATAGAAAGAATTCCCCCACTATTGCCAATGGAGGGAAGAAATGCCCATTCACAATCTTTGTCACCCCATAAACTATAACAAAGTGTATCCGTAATCACCTCTAATTTTGTTTCTTGAATAGCTAAAAAGTCTACTCTATGAACCCTCACAAGATCCCTCACCTTCTTACGCTCACCACTCCCCCCAAACCTCTTATATTAAAAGATAACACAATCATTGATCACCTCCATTCCTCTCCCTAACCACCTTGTTAGCCTCATCCGATTCTTCCATTGGCACTAATTTCTTGACCATTACACCATCTATAACGTTAAAAGTTATGCCCGCATTTTTTCCCAATTCTAATAATCTAGTCGCATCCGCTTCCTTGCACCTTGATTCCGACCTTTCCGGTAATGGGGTTTCTGGTACACTTGTGCCCAATTCCTCCATGAAAAAATTCAAACCCGAACCCGGAGTAAGCGGACAAATAGGTAGCACCACCTCTAAGACACCTCCACTTACATTTTCCACTTCTTCTATATTAACTATCATTTTTTCTTTTCTTTTTTTCACTCCACCTCTACCCTTCCTGACACCTCTCCCTTCATTAATCTTCTCATTAAGCTGCACAAATTTCGGCCTTCCTAAAGAAGAAGGACATTTTTTAGCCTTTTTCCCAGTTTTACTTGTAACACCCCTGTCTCCCATAATAAAAGATTCTTGTGAATCTGTTAATTCTGAAAGTCTGAAGCCCATTTCACCAAGCCCATTAGTTGTTTCACGTGGGTCCCCCTCCTTACTCTTCAGCATACACGCTCCATGCTTATCCCCCATCTCCCACGTTTCCTCACTCTCTTCTCGCGATAGCTGTCGCTGATTCACACCTGCCGATCCTGCCACACTTCCGTCTCTCCTCTCAAAGGCTTTTACCACTCCTCAGAGAGCCTAGCCTCCAATTGTAATCTATCTTCCTGCATCCCTACAAGCTGCCAATCCCCTTTTCCCAAGTTTTCCCCCAAGTCAACCAAAGCTGTTGGCTCTAAATAGTGGGTCCCATCTGAAGCTTCTTCTTCAACCTCTAGATCCTCCGATCCTGCATCTGATTCCTCATCGAAATTTTGGTCGGATCCGCCACTTTCGTCATCCGGCCACCGTGTACCGCCGTGGACTTCCGGTAACGTTTTTTCCTCCGAAAATTCCGCCTCTTCCAACCCTTCCTCTGCATTCCCTATATTCTCTTCCACCACCCATATATTATAGGTAGCCCCCATCACTTCCACCTTCACCCAATCATCAATAAATCCCCATCAAAATCCAGGAGCTCACCCAACCTTCCACCTATCTTTTTAAATACGGATTCCTCCCAAATATGTAGAGGAACTCCATACAGCTTCAGCCATGTTCTTCTTTGTTTTCCAATAAAATGTGGCATCCAGTTTTGGACTTTAAGGAAATGGTTAGACCACCATTCCTTCTTTTCTTCGCTTGCTCTTTGTATCACACCCTCCCTCTCACTGTGTAGCAGAACCATGCCTTCTCCCATAGAAAACACTTTAATCTCTCTCCAACCCTCCATACTTAACCCTGTTTGAATGTGACTTACTTCCATCGGAAAATGCATCCTCGCCACAAAACCTTTACTCAAAAACTGGATCATATCCTCTGAAGGTTGTACCACTAAGGCCGGTACCGACGCTACTGCCACCTGCACCAACGGAGACACCTTACCACACCCCTCTCTAGACAACGCCTCCTTGTACGACTTACCTTGCAGTACCTTAGCATTTGAACTTTCTCCTTGATACATCACCTTATCTGAAACCCTAGTGTCTTCCTCTCTCCCGAACCGAGCAATGTTCACTTTCAGCACCTCCTCACCACACTTCACCTCCTGCATCCTCCCCTCTAACTCCTCCACATCCCTAACCTCCCTGAACTTCACAAAAGCAAATCTATTCCCCCATTTGTCAACTTTGTTAGGAATAAAGACTTCTCCAACATTGCCAAATCTAGCAAAAATTTGCCATAAATCACCCCTATTGACGAAATCCGGGAAATTTGAGACAAAGAATGAGGTAGTGGAGTTGTCCATCTTGTGTAAGTAACCATGGTAGTGTTGGCTGGACTGCAGCTTGCCTTTCCCTCTCTCATTTTGAATCACCCTTGTTGCCCCTTTTTTCTCTTTTCCCCTCTCACCTTCTCTCTCTAGATTCTCTCTCCTCATTTTTTACGTTAAATCTGTTGTATAACGGATTTTCTTTGTATGATTACTATCTCTATTGAAACACTGAAAGAAAAATGAGATATACCAATGGAGGTTTTTACTAATGGAAGAAAGCACAGTAGGTACAATAAGATATACCTAAGGAAATATCATTAAGTGTAGGTATACAGATCCATTACCCAATGATAATCAACGCGTCCTTTTTTACTCTCTCTTTCACTTTCACGAGCCTCT
>Ga0099826_10003712_pt1 | contig 10477 bp, 13 predicted proteins | sample Mtrugardesep15_FD_76830 | JGI IMG/M metagenome (GOLD analysis project Ga0099826, IMG submission 76830) | Root nodule microbial communities of legume samples collected from California, USA - M. trunc garden sep15 | ecosystem: Host-associated > Plants > Roots > Nodule | place: USA: California...
AACAACAATCTTTATTATAGAAAAAGTTATTTAAGAGTATAATTGGAGTAATGAGAAAGTAAGTATAAATATACTCATCTAGTTCGTTATACTTTTTAAATGATAAAGAAAAAAAAACAAATATACATGTATTCATATATGTTTGTTACATTTGTTTTAATATTTAAATTTATTCTTATCTATTTGTTACATGTGTTACTTGTATTTAAAATTAAAGGTATTTTTGAAGAAAAAGAATTTCAACCCAAAAGTGTGCTGAAAAGGGTAGTTACCATATATAGTATAGATAAAAGAGAAACATAACATGAGGTTAAATCAATTTCCAAAAACGGTGAAGATGTAACAAAACGAGTTTGTTGCCAATTTCATGCTTCCAAACCGCTTTTTAATGCGTTGGCAAAATCAATCAAATAAGGATATTCTGTGTATCACACATGCTCTATCTATTCACAGTGGCCGAGCCAGAAAAAATAGTTTGGGTAGGCCGCTAAAACAAACTATAAACAATTATATGTAAACATAAAACTGAAGTAGTAGTAAGCCTTAAGCGTGAAGTTGAAATTGCAAAGTTTAACTAAAAAGTTTGGGTGGATGCTTTACAAAAATAAATTACATAGTTTACCAATGATATAAATTAGGATATTTTTTTTATAATACAACTCTTAATTGGTGGAATTTTCATTTGACAAGGCAATATCAGAGAGATTTGAAACCCCAAAAAATTAGAAGGGTTGTAAACCTATGCTAACCATACATATAAGCATGAAAAAATCACATATGTCACTTTTGGTACCGCCGAAATCCTAAACCGTTGAAAAATTGTTTAAAACCTTGCAAAATAGACCTATGATTTTTAACTTTTTAATTTTTCAGGTGGGCCACTAAACCAATTAGTGCGGATTTGGATCTGTCCAACACTAAAATCGTAGTTAAATTGTTTAAAATCTCACAAAGTAGACCTATCATCGTTAAACTTTTAATTTTTTTTGTGGGTCGTGGCCCACCCCAACCAATGAAGGGCTCCGCCTCTGTCTATCCAGTCCTATATATAAACAAATATTAATTTCTTTTTTGCAATTCAACTTTTTAGTTAAGTTACCCAACCTGGACCTTTGATTTTTTTTTTGGGTTAACCTTCCTCCTTGTAATATTGGCGAATTTCGGTTTTGGTCTTTGTCTAACAAAAAGAAAAGTTTAGATTTTGTCTCTATCATTTCATATTCTTCTATTTTTTGGTCCCTTATTTTAACATATCAGCAAGAATCTTTCACAATGTCACGCTGACAATGTAAAAGTGTATTTTTTTCTTCATATTTTACTTTATGTAGTCGCTTGACACGTGGCTTATTCATGAATTAAAAATAAATATAAATTTGACACATTAAATTAATTTTCATTCCCCTCAACTTCATCTTCTCCCTTTCAACCACCTCCATTGAAAATCTCATATCATTTTCTTCAATCTAGAAATTCTTCAACACACAACAAAAACACTACAATTTAAGGGGAAAGTCGGATTGCTTGAGCATTGAACAACACCTTAAGCATATACTTATCTCCTTAAGAAATCCTACTCTTTCAAGTCACACATTCAAAACCCAAAATCAAAATAGCAAGAATCTCAATTCTCATTCCCAAAGTTCATAATCCTTAAATCTAACAACAACAAAATTGCCGGTTCAAATACCAAGTCAACTAAAATTTCAAGCTTTAAACTCACCACCTAAACAACAAAACTAAAAATAAAATCCTATTCAAATTCTAATTCAAACTCACAAAAGAAGAAAGTTTATGGAGACACAAGATGAGAAACAAGATGTAGATAAAAAAATATAGATTGTATAGTGTAAATAATTATAAGTATGGTCTTTATCTTTGATTTATCCCTTTCAACATCTATATAATTTAGAATGCTCAGAAATTTATTTGAACTTATCACAAATCATTTTCTAAGATAAATAAAAGTGTCCATGTAAAGCAAGCCATTAAACTTATGAAAAACAGATTTTTAAGATGTGGTCACCGATTACCACATTGGTGTAATCAATTACCACCTCTTAATTTTTCTATTTCTTGATCGTAGGTGTGCAACTCCAGCAGAAAAAAATGTGTTTTCCTATATTTAAACATGAAACTATCATGTTCATGTGAAAAAAGAGATAATCCAATATCTGTCCATAATAGTTTTATACAGTGCAGACATCATATGGAACCGGCTACCCTAACATATTCATAAGTACAATTAAACCTAAGCAAGCATTCAAAAGAATATTCATACAATCAATTATTGTGAAAACAACATATACCAATGAACATAAATTTAAACATGTAAACCACAGAATAGGAACTTACTTTCAAAAAACTGGAACTAAACTTTCAACATAATCCTTCGCAGATTCCCAACATACACAATCTTCGAGACTATCATCAACAATAGTTCTACCAGGAGTAAATTCTGTTCGCTGTACTCTATTATCTTTCAAATGATATATAATTGCTTCCCATTCTCCATAGCATTTAAGTATCAATATGTCACCATCTTTAGAAACAAGCAATGGCATCGATTGAATATGAAAATGAATTTCAACAATACTATTGTGTATTTGAAGATTTTGGTAACTAATTTTAAGAAATTGGGACAAGAGTCTTCAACCCCAAATTTCTTCATCTGCCATAAAACAAAATCAGTATCCTTGTTAGAATAAGAAAAACAAAGGCAGCCCCTCAACACACCAACTATTGGTTCTGCATGTGGCACTTCATCAAAACCACGAGGCAAACGGTATTGATTGTATTCCTCCGTCTCCAAATCAAGAGAAACAATAACATTTTCATTTGGAAAAGGTACGTATATTCTCTTAACCTAGCACAGTAAAAACAAGAAGAGAGTAAGGAATCATATCAATGAGAAAAACGATTATAAAGTGAAGACTGTTTTGTTGGCTAACACATTTTTCTTACCAAATTCGAACTAGATGATCATTTAATTCGAAGCAATAAAATATTCTCCGGTTAAAGTCACATTGGCAACATGACGTTCTGGAATTATATCATACTTTTAATCCAGTAAAGGACAATGAAGAAATTCTCACCAGTCTCCTAAGATGCATCATCCAAAACCAATTCAGAAGGGAAAGGAAATTTATACAAGTTTATTAATGAGACTAATAGATACACGAGCAGAGACTCATTTTTATTCCACACAAATGATACTTGCTAGCTTATGACATTTTATGAAATTAAAAAGCAAAAACTGAAAAATCAAGCAATTCAAGATTTACAATAGGAAAAAGAATCATTCTGTAATGATCTCTTATAGGTTTGACTACTCTAAAGTGAATTTTATCCTCTAAAGTTTGCTCCTATTTTTAGAGCAGCCGCGTTCTTCTGGAACAATCCCAAAGCCCGTCTAATAATTATAATTGCATTGTGCATGTTTAAAAGGAAAATAACATTACATTATTCATACGTCCGTTTTTAGAAAAATCATGTTATCCGTTTTCAGAAAAATTCATACGTCCGTTTTTCAGAAAAATCGTGTTATAAGTTTTCTCATGAGTTTTTCAAATTCCGGCATTCTCTACAAGAGAATTTTAACCATATAATGTCATTTGTCAAAAAGGAACATTAATACCATTTGAATGAAGTGGAGAAAATTTAGACATGAAGCATTCAACCTTTTCTTTCTGTGTTGTAAATCCATTTATTTAAGTTACAATGCAGATATCGTTAAGTGACTAGAATTTAGGACAATCGATGAGTTTGTCAAATTATGTTGGTCTTGTGGAAATTAAATGAATAAAAATCTGGATAGACATATTTGACAGAAATAATTTTACTGACATTCAAAAAAAAACTAGAGTAGTGTAGATGCTTCAAAAGTCTTAATAAATAGCATGTCTTTTGCATTACTCTTTCGCATTACATGACATTTTCCTACATCAATATGTTTAAGCAATGTTCATTTGTACCTTTGATATTTTTTTTTTAACAAGTAAAAATGAAATATATTAACACTGATATAGTAGTCTTCTTAACACAAGGCGTACCAAGAAAACCACCAAAGTGTCAAAAAATAATTAGCCAATGCCCAAAAAAGAAAAAGATAATTTGTTTCTTATTAATAACAAGTAATAATAAATCAACTCTTTGGTTTGTTCAAAATAAAATGGCAAAGATAAAATTGACCACATTATTTTTGTGGGTGATGCAGTCAATTGAAATAAAAGAATTATTAAATCTTAAATAAGAGTCTAGAGGATCCTCTCAAGTGAAATATTCATTGGATATAGTCCAGTGTCAATCCCCACCATTCAATGGTTATTTAAAAAATTTGACCGAGTCAATTATAGGAAAATGTATGACTATGATTTCACTGCACTCTTATGTTTGACTGTAATTTTTTTGTTTTTGATGAAAAAGGAGTATTGTAAATTTTTAAAAAATAAGGAGTGTTGTAAATTGTTTTCTTGATATTATGAATTCGATATATATCGAGTTTAGTTTTTATTTTATTGTTTGACAAAGTTGAGTATTTGAGTTTAGATCTAATTTTAAAATATAATTTCCAAAATTTTAAAAATATTATGTTTGTGGTCATCATGTAAAATATTAATCAATATAAAAATATTTTAGTTAAATCTGTCAAAAAAATATGCATAAAATATAAATTATGTTATTTATTCTCTTATAAATTTTTATTAAAGACCCGGTCAATAGTCATATGGTCTGAGTTTTAAAACATTGGTCTACACAAAACAATTCCAACAAAAATAAATATTTGAATTGCTTTAATCACTAGTTTTGTCAAAAAAGAATTAAACCGATTGTTTAATTTGATGCAAACATTTTAGTATATATAAACTGATTTAGTTAATTATTAGATGCATCATTTCAGTTGTGATTTCTCATACAGTTTGTACATTCTTAGTATCACAAATCTCATATCTTTTTTGTTGTTGATAACTTATATCATCCAAAAATATGAATCAAATAATAAGTTGTTGGGGTGCACTAATAACCATAGTGTGGATGAGTGTGACAGTGACATTATCAAAGGGTGTTCATCCTATGGTTCATGAACATGATGAGCAAGGTAATTTTGAAGTAGTAGGGAAAAAATGGGCTTTACTAGTTGCTGGTTCAAAAGGTTACTCGAATTATAGGCACCAATCTAATATTTGTCATGCCTACCATGTATTAAAAAGTGGTGGCCTTCAAGATGAAAACATAATTGTTTTCATGTATGATGATATTGCCTACCATAATGAAAACCCAAGGCCTGGTGTCATAATCAATAGACCGGATGGTCCTAATGTTTATCCTGGTGTTCCTAAGGTATATACTTCAATTTCCTGGATAAATTAATTTAGTACGATTTTTTCAATTCACATTACTATTAATATTTTTAACATTTAATATTTAATTTGATTATAGATCTCCATTTAATCTATTTTTATAAAAATTTCAATTTAGTGTTCAATAGAGTGAAATTGAAAAGATTTCATTTTCCTATGTTTTTTTCTTTTTAGATATTTTATAATATAGTGGTGAAATTTCAGGATTATACAGGGAACAATACAAATGCAGAAAACTTTTTTGCCGTGCTTAATGGTAACCTAAATGGTATCACTGGAGGGAGTGGTAAAGTATTGAACAGTGGCCCAAATGATACCATCTTTATTTACTATTCAGGACATGGTTATCCAGGCTTGATCGGTTAGTAAAAAAAAATTTGTATTACTTTTTTTAGACATCTTCATTACATTTGATTCTTAATATCAAAATTAATTTTTATTTCATGTATGTTAATAATTATACGTTAAAATTACTTAAAAGTTTTATATAATAAATATTTTTCCATTGTAAATCTATTTTTCACAATCTTCCTAGTACATTCTTCCTTTTTGTCTCTATCTAATCTACTTATAATATACATTGATCATCACTAAATAAAACAATTAAAGTTCAAAATGGTGTAACCTAATTTGTTGAATTGCACTATTTTACTTCTCAAATATTATCCTAGAATATTCATCAAATGCATCTTGAGATGACATATGAGTTGGGTTTTTTTTTCTCCAAAGATATATGAGTTGGTTATCATTCACTACAAATCATAAATGTGAGCTAGTATTGTTATTTGATCAGGTATGGCAGATCATAGCATTGTTTATGCAAAAGATTTCGTGGATGCTTTGAAGAAAAAATATGCTTCTAATTCTTACAAAAAAATGGTGAGTATCCTTGAATATTTTACATTGACAAATAAAATAAAAAACCACCAAATCAACCAAGGTAATTCAAAATGTTTATTTCATTGATTACTCATTCAATGAAAAATAGGTGATATATGTGGAAGCATGTTATTCTGCAAGCTTATTCGAAGGGCTTCTTCCAAATAATATAAGCATATATGTAACTACATCTACCAATGCACGTGAGTTGGGTTATGGATTTTACTGTCCGGGCAGTATAAATCTTTCATCGACTGAGTATACAACATGTTTAGGAGATACCTTTGGTATTTCTTGGATGGAAGACAGGTTTGCATTCTTTTTCTGCATAATAAAATCAATTAGGGTTCAGTATCTGATGATATAATTAGGGTTATATATAAAGCTAATAACCTTTGAATTTGTGCTATTGTTCATGGAGCAGCGAGGAAAATGATAGCACGAATGAAACTTTGCAACAACAATATGTTACTGTAAGTGATCTATTTTTTCAAACTTTTCTCTTAATTATAAACATATGTATATATAATGTTGATTCAATATTAAATTTTTGTGAGTGCTGTACAGGTTCGAGATAGAACATCTAGTTATCCAAACTTTGGTTCTCACGTGACACAATTAGGAGATTTAAACATCAGCAATGATTTTCTAGTTACATATATTGGTGCTGCCCCTCGTAATAATAATGTTAGTGATAACTACAATCGCAATAACACTACAAGTGTCTATTCATATGAATCATTCAATACTTCAACAAGCTTAGTCAACCAAGATGATGCTTATTTACTTCATCTTAAACTTAAGGTAGTTTTCTCTTCAATGTCATATCATGAATGCATGGCAGGGGTTAAAGTATTAAAGTTTAAATTTGGGTAAAGAATAAAATACTAACATAGCAATTAATATATTATCCTTGTATACTAACTTTTGTATGTATAGGTTCAAATTGTAAATACATGGGGTTATTTAAGCTTAATTTTCTTCTTCATGTTCTTATGTTCTTATCGTTGAAGTTTGAAATGTTATTATTCCACTCATTATTTTTTGAATAATTGTAGTTGGAAAAAGCAGTCGATGGTTCTAAGGATAAATTGAAAGCTCAAAACGAGTTAGATGCTGAAATTGCTCATAGAAAGCATGTGGACCACAATATCCATCTCATAAGAAATATTCTGTTTGGAGAAAAGAAGAGCTCCATGTCCGATTTTCGTTCAACTGATCAACCTCTTGTTGATGATTGGAACTGTCTTAAAATACTTGTAAGAAAAATAACACAAAATATTATTAGTATTGCCACTTTCTTGAATTTTAAGTTAGGCCTTGCATACCATATTGTTTTTCAAACACTAACCATCATTGATCAATTGTTTTGAATGCATGCATTGTCTAACATATATGTGATGGTATTATACATGTTACACATTAAGTCACTAAGTTTACATAATATTTTATTTTATGCAGTTTAAAACTTATGAGAGTCATTGTGGTATCTTATCAACTTATGGAAGGAAATACTCAAGAGCCTTTGCTTATATGTGCAATGTTGGCATTTTTGAGAAGCAAATGATTTCAACAGTATCTCAAGTTTGTTTTAGGATACACCGTTCTTCTTAAAATTTGTCCTAATTATAGATATAACTGCAGGGGGTATCTGATGTGGATCTAGTCCAAAGGTAGACCTTGTTATTTTTAGTAGATTTGATTTTAATATTATATTATATTTGTTCTCTATTTTTATTATAAAATTCATCTTTTACTAAAAATAGTAAGGTCCATCCTTAGACAATTTTATTGAGATCTATATGCACTTGTAATAACAAATATAATATCAATAAATAAACGAGTTATTGACCCCGTGAGCTTAACTCACTTGGTAAGGGATAATGCATATTATATGCAGGGACCGGGGTTCGAACCCCGGACACAACACTTATTCACCTTTAAAGTGAATTTCTCCAGTCGCTAGGTTACGATTTTGAGTAATAAACTTACTTGCTGATAATTCCTAGTGATGTTGTTTTATTTTATATAAGTGTAGGACTCGATTATAAAGTGGGTCTATGTCATGACCTAAGATTAACACTAAAAATATAATAATAATAATGACAAAATAGAATTTCTATCTACTTTAACACAACACTAGTTTAGTTATAACATGTTAATTTATAGCCACATGACATTGTCACCCCAATGTCAACCAAGTGCTATCCTCAAATGATAGGCATACAAATCAATCAATAGGTATATTTTTCGCACGTGCATTTCACAAATTGTACTTATACCATATACAAGTTATGCAACTCTCATTTCTAAAGTAGAGAATCGATCATGCCCATTTTTAATAATGGTTCACTGCATTGTGAAAGTCTAATTTATTATGCTAGACTCAATCTCCATTGAATTATTTATCTTTTGTATATGGTGTTATTTTGATACCAGACTCAATCTCCATTGAATTATTTATCTTTTGTATATGGTGTTATATTGATATAGACATGTGGCTAATTTTTGTGAAAAAGTGAAAGCATTTCCTTCATATTATCTAAACTATTATAACCTCTCTTTTTTTCTCCTAAGAATCTAGTAGCAAAATTCACACACACCAAATGCTAAAAAAGTAGGAAATTTAGAGTTCGAACCTCATCTCTACATAAACAATACAATACAATATTTCTACCAACTAAGTTAAGCGGATTAATTATTTCCACTATTGAGAATATATCTAATTGGTCAAATATGAAAATGAATGCAATCTTCAATAATTGAAGATGTATCGAAATTTATTCTTATGAATGAAACCCGCATTCCGGGACAAATAATCTTTCCCACGAAGAAAAATATATTTTTCAAGACGAATGATTTATTACTTTTCCTTTTAATTTTATTGGGATAAGATTAACGTACCGTGGAAATATAGTAATTTAACGTAGTAAGAATGAAAATATCCTGTCAAAAAAAAAAAATTGTAGTAGAAAATATAATGAATTAAATGTGTACACATGCACCTGATAACATTTTTACATATACTATATAAATATGCTTCTATGAAGCAAACATCTCATAAAAATATTGAACATGCTAATGCATCTATTTCATTTTGTTCAAAAAATTACACAGCCTTTTATTTCATACTTATAGGCATTACACGGCCTTTATGATTTTCTTCCTCAACATCTTTCCATTTCTATTTTAAAATATTGTGTTCAACAATTTGGTGAATTGATTCTTTCAACAAAAATAAAAACAATTTGGTGAATTGATTGTGTCCTTACCAATGATCTTTGCAGATTATCACATAAAACCAAAAACCAATCGACCACCAAATATTGTATTATCTTTTTTTTACTAAAAATACTATATTATGTTTTCCTGAGTTACTGCATGAATATTAGTTTGAGGGGGTCAATCTATAGGGGTCTCCTTTAATTTCCTTGTTAAACTATTGATTTGGTGTGCAAAATATTTTTCTTTGCTTTGAATTTTTAGAGATTCTAAACTGAAATTTTTTAAGGGTGTTTAAACTATTGGAAATTCTAATTACGAAGTACAACTACATGCATTTTCCATTCAAATATTTCACTAGTTTTATTTTAATGAAACATCACTGATTTTATTGATTGAAATTCTTGGACTAATTTATATTCAAATATTTCACTAGTTTTATAAATCACTGCATGAACTGATTTATATGTGTATGACATGTTTTAGACTTGTATATGTTTTTCTTTCTTGTTTCAGGTTAAGCTTCTAACGGGGAGGTGGAAAAGAGACCTCTAATTAAGATAATATAGTCTATGTTTTTTCTTCTTGTAATTAAATTGTTCTCATAGAAACACACGACAAGAAAGAATCATTTCCGACCTTCAAATTTTCAGAGAAACGTAATGGAATGCAATTAACTTCTTTTGGTCCTTCCTCATACAATTTAATAGCGGAAACTATATATCATCACCAATGAAACTAGTTTGTTATCAAAAGAAGTTAATATTCACCGTTAGAAATAAAATAATGTAGTTCGTTTGAATGTTAAAATTGTCGTAACTCAAATCATAATGTTAATTACTATAGACGTGGGTATTGTTCCATAATTCTAGTACAACGTTCATGTGGAATAAAATTGATGCACTTGAAGTGGAATAAAATTAGGAAATGCCCAACATTTTAGGATAAAGATTAATACAGAAAATATGAAATTATTATTTTGTTGGGGGACTTGGTTTGACTTTATAATTGACGTGTAA